>MTKZ01009879.1_pt1 | contig 26801 bp, 22 predicted proteins | sample 1042781 | NCBI WGS metagenome assembly MTKZ01 (sample SAMN06212207, study PRJNA360539) | anaerobic digester metagenome | biome: Wastewater treatment plant; material: sludge; isolation source: anaerobic digester fed with sludge from wastewater treatment plant | place: Denmark: WWTP Viborg ... | reverse complement strand
GACTTTGTAAAGATTGCTGGCATCGAGTATGCTAAAGGAACATTAATGACCCAAGAACCAATGCCACAAGACATCGACACTCCCATATCGAAAGTCTTCCTTGAAGCCTACCGGGCAAAATTCGGTGATATTCCATCTTCTCCCTGGCCGATTTATGCTGCTGATGGCTTGTTCGCCTTAGTACAAGCCATAAAAAATGCCAACTCAACCCAATCAGAAGACATCGCCAATGCGATGCGATCGATGACCAATGCCGAAGGGGTTACCGGGAAAATTCTTTTTACTGAACGTGGTGATCGAAAAGATATTCCCTATGCCATGTATGAATACAACGATGAAGGAAAGCTTCAGATCTATCAACCCTAAATCGAAAATTAACCATTTCTCTTAATACTGGGGGTTCGCCGTGGGAATATTTTTTGAACAATTACTCAATGGTCTCACCATTGGTTCTTTTTATGCCTTAGTGGCCTTAGGTTATTCAATGGTTTATGGGGTTATGAAACTCATCAATTTTGCCCACGGTGATCTCTTTGCTTTTGGGAGTTATGTTGGGTATACCATTCTGATCTGGGGTTCTGGTCGCATTACCCAAATCTTTGGGATTTGGGGCGGAATGGCAGTAACCTTACTCATTACCTTTATTACTGTCGCTATAGCTGGAATTTTAGTAGAAAAGGCAGCCTATCGGCCGGTTTACCCAGCCGGAAGGCTGCCTTTAGTGGTATCAGCATTAGGAATGTCAATATTCATCCAAAATGGGATTATGGCAGTGTGGGGACCACGCTTTCAGGCTTATCCCAGTGAAGTTGTTCCTTCGGCTGCTTTTGACTTCTTTGGAATTCACATCACACTTTTAAAAGTTTTCATCCTTTTTTTCTCTTTTTTTCTGATGGCAGTCATTTATTATATTGTAGAAAAAACCACCTTTGGTGCTGCGGTTCGGGCAGCAGCATTGGACCGAGAAACCGCTACCATGTTGGGTATCGATATACGTAAAGTAATTTTCTTCGTCTTTGCCTTGGGGCCGGCTTTAGGAGGCATGGCGGGCGTGATGAATGGAATGTATTATCGATCGATCCAATTTAACATGGGATGGAACTATGGGCTCAAAGCTTTTACCGCAACTATATTGGGAGGAATCGGTAATATACCAGGTGCCATGATTGGAGGCTTGCTGTTAGGAATCATGGAATCGCTTTTCGCTGGTTATTTTCCCAGTGGAGGAGCCTGGAAAGATGGATTCATTTTTATCGTTCTCATTCTGGTCCTCATTTGGCGACCAACCGGTCTTATTGGTGAAAAAATTGCCGAAAAGGTATAAATAGAAATGGACCTGACTCATATTTTTCAACAACGCATCCAAAATGCCCAAGAAAGCAGTTATCCTCACCAACCAAGACGTTCTCCTTTTTTCCAGAAATGGTTCAACGGCTTGATTGTTCTTCTTTTTCTTTTGTTGCCATTTTTTCCTTTTATGAACGACTATTGGATTGACGTCGCTTTTTTTGTAGGTATTTATTCTTTACTGGGTTTAAGTCTCAACATTGTTTTGGGTGAAGTAGGGCTCTTTGATCTTGGCCATACTGCCTTTTATGCTATCGGAGCATACACGACTGCCATCTTAAACACCCAATTTAATATTCCCATATTACTTTTGCTTCCTTTGAGCGCCATCATGGCTGGAGCTTTCGCTTATCTTGTCATGTCACCGGTCATTCACCTGCGGGGCGACTACCTCTGTATCGTTACCATAGGTATCGGAGAGATTGTTCGCATCATCATTATCAATAATCCCTGGGGAATTACCAACGGACCCAATGGGATTACCGGAATCGGCGTTCCTCAAATCGGCCCTTTGATGATATTAAGTTCGACTCATTTTTATTATCTCATCTGGGGACTGATTGCCTTAGCCATCATTGCTTTGATCCGATTACAACGTTCCCGGATCGGCCGGGCTTGGAACTACATTCGCGAAGACGAAATTGCTGCTGAATTAAACGGAATCGACGTGCGTTCCTATAAGCTGCTGGCTTTTGTCCTGGGCGCAGCTATTGCCGGCATAACCGGAAATGTATATGCTTCCAAAATGATGATCGTTTCGCCGGATAGTTTCCTCTTTATGGAATCGGCTTTACTCTTTTGCATCGTCTTATTAGGTGGATTGGGTTCGGTGCCCGGAACTCTTTTCGGTGCTGCTGTTATCGTGGTTTTTCCGGAGATTTTCCGACAATTTGCTAGTTTCCGACTCTTATTTTTTGGTGCCGCTCTCATGGTCATGATGGTTTTCCGTCCAGGAGGGATACTGCCAAGAAAAAGAGGGCATTTAGGCATTGAAGGTTTGGGAATACGAAATCTCCCTCAACCGGAGGAAGTCCTGGTTCAAAATGGGCAGAATCGAGTTCAAAACCTTCGAACTTCTCTTCCTGAAATGACCAATCCTAATTCTTCAACGATTCTGGAAACACGACGAATCACTCTTCATTTTGGCGGTCTCACTGCAGTAAATCTTTTCGATATCCAAGTCAAACCGAAACATATAACCAGCTTGATTGGACCAAATGGTGCCGGAAAAACTACCATTTTTAATATCATCACCGGAATTTACCGACCCAGCCAAGGTCAAGTTTTTTTTCAAAACCAAGAAATCACTGGGTTGAAACCTCATCAAATCGTTCAGAAAGGAATAGCTCGCACTTTTCAAAACATCCGATTATTTCCCAATATGACTTGTTTGGAAAACGTCATGTCCGGACCTCATTGTCATGCCCGGACCAACTATTGGTCAGCAATTTTACGAACTCCAGCTCAACATCAGGAAGAAAAAGCCATTGTTGAAATCTCTTCCCATCGCCTTCATCAGGTTGGTCTCTGGGAATACCGTAACGAACTGGCAAAAAATCTTCCCTATGGAAAACAACGCTATCTGGAGATTGCCCGGGCTTTGGCAACCTCACCCCAGTTGCTCATTTTGGATGAACCTTCCTCGGGACTGAACGATAAAGAATCAGAAGAATTGATGGAACTGCTTCAAAGTTTGATAGCTGAAGGTTTTACTATCCTGCTCATAGAACATGATATGAATGTTGTCATGGGTGTATCCGATTGGATTGCGGTAATGGATATGGGTTCAAAAATTGCCGAGGGTATACCAAACAACATATACAATCATCCAGTGGTTATTGAAGCTTACCTGGGTAAGGAGGAAGAGTAGGGTGGAACAACTGCTTGCTATTCAAAATTTAGAAGTTTCCTACGGAGCAGTTCAAGCCTTGAAAGGTATCACTCTGGAACTCAACTTGGGGGATATCGTAGCGGTTTTAGGTGCCAATGGAGCAGGAAAAACCACCTTACTAAAAGCCATCTCTGGTTTAATTCCTATTAGAAGCGGAAGTGTCCTTTTAAAAGGGAAAAACCTCGATACTATTCTTCCTTATCAGAGAATTGCTTATGGTCTTTCTCATGTTCCAGAAGGAAGAAGAGTATTTGCCACTTTGACGGTTNNGGAACTCTTTCTGGGGGTGAGCAGCAAATGCTTGCCATCGGCCGTGGACTGATATGTAAGCCCCAAATTCTTCTCATGGATGAACCTTCGTTAGGATTGGCGCCAATTATTGTTCAAGAAATATTTCGGGTTATCAAACAAATCCACCAAGAAGAGAAGGTTTCAATTTTATTGGTAGAGCAAAATGCCCGAAAAGCTCTGAGTATATCTAATTATGCCTATATATTAGAAACGGGAAAAATCCCTATCCAAGGTAAACCGGAAGATTTAAAGAATGATGAGAGAATTCGCGCTGCTTACCTGGGAGGAAACAAAATTCCTCGACCTCTGACCAGGTCCTGAAGGGAAAATAAACCATATCTTTATTGCTGTAGTACAGCTAAGTAATCTCATCCACCCATTCTATCGTTTTTAAGGAGTGTATGGTTTGAAGCAAGAATCTCATTCACCCACTCCGTCATTCAGGCTGTGTCACAATTATTCTGTAAATTATTTACCCCCACTTATGTTAATATTTTACAGTAATATTGGGAATAGATAACCAAAAACTGAAGATAAATGTACTGTGTCTTCCACTTTCAAGCTATTCTTGGTGTATGAAAGGGATTGTGACACAGCCTGATTGCGAGGAGCGCAGCGACGTGGCAATCTCATTTAGATTTTTTATAATAATGAAAAGATGAGATCCTCATGCGGGAAAGAACCGCTCAGGATGACGGATTAAAGGCACTCTCCCCGCCGGAAAACGGCACCCCTCCAAGGAGGGGAATTGTTGAATATATTCTTTATCTTTTGGTTTGATCACTTATCACTTATTCCTGTATTTTCAGGACAGAAAAGAGGTTTGACAATCTTACAAAATTTTTAAAAATTCACAAAAATTACTCTTTTAGAAAGAGAAGGGAGACTGAATAAATGGCTTTATTTTCATTTAAAAAACTTTTACATCACGCCTTACAAGAACACTATGCAATTGGAGCGTATACAACTTTTAATATGGAATATACCAGAGGACTGGTTGAAACTGCTCAGGAAAAACAATCACCAATGATTGTCATGTTCGGGACAGTCGAAACTGACTACGCTGGCATGGAGCGATTATGTTCTATTATTTTGCGAGAAATTAATTTAAGCAAGGTTCCGATTGGTCTCCATTTTGATCACGGCAATTCATTTGAAATAGTAATCAAAGCTATTGCTTCTGGCTTCAACTCGGTTATGTTTGATGGTTCCCATTTGCCCTACGAAGAAAACGTGGAAATTACCCGAGAAATAGTTCGAGTTGCCCATGCAGTTGATGTCGCTGTTGAAGCAGAATTAGGTTTGGTGGGAGGAATCGAAGGTGAATCAGATACCGAAGAATTGGACGCTGAAACCACTGGACTTACCGATCCAGACCAAGCTTTGGATTTTGTCAACAAAACCGGGATTGATGCCTTGGCAGTAGCCATCGGCACTGCCCATGGGTTATACCGGAAAAAACCTACCATCGATATTGAACGCTTGATAGCTATACGTAAAAAAGTCTCGGTTCCTCTGGTTTTACACGGCGGATCCGATACCCCTGAAGATAAGCTTCTTTCCTCTATTGATCATGGAATTGCCAAAATTAACATCAATAGTGATTTGAAAGCAGCCTTTACCAGATCCTTGAGGAGCTCACTATCAAATGCATCTGAAGATATCGCTTTTGAAAAACACCTTGCCCAGGCAACTACAGCTATGAAAAGGGCTCTTAGGCAAAAAATGGATCTTTTTCGGAGTTCGGGAAAGGCCTCAGGATTACTTACCAATTCTTTCTGAAATAGATTAATGTTTCTTAAAACGATACGAACTGATAATTAAAATAGTAACCCCCTCACCCTAATCCTCTCCTACCAAGGAGCGAGGGAAAAAAAACTAAAGAATTTATAGTTCCTTCTCTCTTGATGGGAGAAGGTGAGGATGAGGGTGAAAGTCCAGGATGAGATCCTGGTGGTTGGTTGCTCAATATGAGTTACCTATAAAAAATCATTCCGGTATTTTCAGGATAGACCCTCACGCTGCCTAGCAGCAACAGATGAAGATGAAACCCAAGATTCGACATACCATGGCAGGTCGCTACATTATATGAAGAACGGGCACAATACATTGTGCCCCTACAATTTTATATTCTTTGGTAGGGGCTTGATTTATCATGCCCGTTGGTTTTCAGGATAGACCCTCATGCCACTTTTGTGGCACAAAATGAAAATAGGTATACGCCGATCAATTTCCCCCTTTAGAAAAGAGGGTAAGGGGGATTTGATTTTTTTACTGCTCCGTCATTCAGGCTGTGTTACAATCCCTTTTGTACACCAAGAATAATGTGAAAGTGGAGGACACAGTACATTTATCTTCAGTTTTTGGTTATTTATTCCCAATATTACTGTAAAATATTANNAGCGTCTTATGCGACGTGGCAATCTCATCCTTTTAAAGTATTTATGAAGAAAGAAACTAAGGGATTAGAGCCTCACGGCTTCAAAACACGGAACCTCAGGATGATGGAATTTTTTATTCGTTCATGATTTTTTCAGGATAGATGATTATAGAAAAAAAGGCATTATTCTGGCTGCTTTTTTGCATCCTTCAAAAAAAGAAACAACCTCGAATAAAAAAATAGGTTTAAGGTATTTTCAAAACCACTGGATATGTGTATTATAACTTTATATTATAATGATAATATTTATTAACAATTATGCAATAATAATTAATAGAGTCATTTAAAACCATGGAATTTATTCAAGACCAAGACTTCAATCCAAAAAAAAATCTTCTGGTTTCTTCCGAGGATAGGAATAGAATTCCTTCTTTTGTATCCTTTCAATTTTTCCGTTATCCGGCTTTTCTGATTAGTGTCTGGATTATCATTGGTTTTTTTATTCAAGAATATATTAATTTATCCCTATTAATGATTATAGTTTTAATCGGTTTGGGCTTTTTTGGACAAATCCTGCTTCACAAGTATTCTCGCTGGTTTTGTTTGGCGAGTTGTCTTTTTTGGTTGATGATTGCTGGTTTTATACATTATCTCGCCTACCAGATTCCAATAGATGCTTTTCGATTGGTCCAGGGTACAAAGGTTACTTATCAGGGAACCATCCAACGTATTAATGAAAAATATTATTTGAGTAAAATTGAATCTTTTTCGGGATATCGGCCGGTTCTCTTATTAAAAAATCCAGCACAAGAGCTTGATCAATTTTTATTTCAGAGGGTAGAGGTAACCGGACTATTTCGACCTTATCTGGCTTGTTCCAATCCTGGAGGAATCAATTTTCAAACTTATTGGAGACAAAAAAGAATTTTTGGCGAAATCCAAGTATATAAATGCCACCCGATCGACAACAATACCTTTTGGAATAATTTCTTATCGAGTTTTGAACGAACGAGAAATGCCTTATCTAATCGATGGAGAATGAAACTTGGTGAAGAATATCCCTATTTTGCTGCCATGCTTTGGGGAGAAAAAAATGACCTTTTCCAGGATAGTACAGCACTTTTGCAGGAAACTGGCATCTATCATACTTTTTGCATATCTGGTCTCCATCTCACTATCCTGGGAGGAATTCTTCTCTTTATTTTACAGAAAATCCATCTCCCAAAGTCTTTAGCCGTGAGCTTGAGTATTTTTTTCTGCCTCCTCTATCTTTTTTTCTGCAGCATTGCACCATCTGCCTTTCGAGCTTTTCTTATGTTCGCCCTTTTTCTCATCGCCAAGCAAATAGGTCGTAACACCCTCTCGATTCATTTCATTTCTATTGCCTTTATGGTGATGTTTTTCCTTCAACCGGAAATTATCTTCCAACCTGGATGTCAACTCTCATTTATATCAACTCTGGCAATTATCCTTTATAGNNTGTTACTATCTTTACGCTTCCTCTTCTTATCCTTAACCGGCTTTCTTTTTCCAGTCTCATCTGGACCAGCAATCTTATTTTAATTCCCATTGCTCAACTTTCAATACTCGTTAATTTTATTTCTATTCTTGGTTCATGGATTCCACACTTGACTAACGTCTTTTCCCATCTCATACGTCTTTTGATTCGAATCCTGATTATACTATCGGAGTGGAGCCAAAATAATATTCCTCATCTCTTCTGGAAATTTGAAGCCAAAAATCAACAGATTTTCGGTTGGGTGTTCTGGATATTATTATTATTCCTAATTGATTTGCTGATGGTGAAAAAATCAAAAGCTATCCTACTGAAAAGCATGATTTTGTTCTCACTGGTTTTGGTCATTTTTGGCTTCTCAGCACAACCTCAGTTCCAGGTTTGGGTTTTGGATGTTGGACAAGGTTTAGCAATGATAAGCCTATCTGACAATCAAGCAATTTGTATTGATACCGGAGGAGTCATCAGAAACTACGGGAATACTGGATACACCATATTGCTCCCTTTCCTAAAAAATTATGGTATACATCAACTTCAGTCAGTTTATCTCACTCATTATCATCAGGACCATACCGCAGGAATCCAAAGTTTAGTAGAAGCATATGACATCTCCGGGATCTATGGACGTTTCGAAAGCGAACTGGAGGGCGGGATAAAAACTACCTCAATTGAATATCCCACTGTTTCTAAGCATCACCATCCCTATCAAATAGAAATAATTCCGATTTCCGGGTTTCAAGAAAATGATCAAGCATTAGTATATAGACTTTCTATCCAGAATTTTTCTTGCTTAGTTTGTGGCGATATAGAAGAGGAGGGGATTCACCAACTTCTCAAGGCTGGAGAAAATATAATTCGATCGGAGGTTATAATTATTCCTCACCATGGTTCCTATACAACCAACTTAGCGCAACTTATCCAACAAGTTCGGCCATCTCTTGCTATAATATCTACAGGTGAAAACCGTTATGGTCATCCTGATCAACGTACCCTAAAGCTTTTGAACGAATTAGGGATACCATATTACCGGACTGATTACCATGGTGCGGTTGGTTTTCACATCCAAAGAAAGAATTGGAAGGTTATTGTTCATGGAAAAAACGACTTTTCAAAAATGGATAACGAGTGACATTCCCAATAACCAGTATTTTTTTCTTATTTCTCTCAATATCAGTCGTCATTTTTGGGAGCAGTACTATTTTCCACAGATAAAAACCAAATTTAAAACCAATATCGTCTATCGAGTAGAAAATGAAAAAACCTGGAAGGAAATGGAAGCGGAAAGAATGCTTCCTAAGTTGTTCCCAGAAAAGGAAATAATTCTTCTTGATGGGATTTCAGAAAAAGGTGCTTTAGAAATTGCACAAAAAAAATCTATTCCTGACAATTTAATATTTCTTTTTTTAAACGAAGGTGAACTAACCAAACCATGGACGAACGTCACAATCATTCATGTCGGGTTTGGTGAAAAGGAATTTTACCAGTGGATTGGAAAAACCGCCGGAGAGAAGTTTTCTGGCCTCCCTGCAGCAGTGATCAAAAGCCTATATAAATATTGGAGGGAATACAATCTCAGCGAGGAAGATATCATGGGTTTTATTCGTCAAACCGAACTCTTACCGAAACGAACGCCATTGGATGTAGAGCTCTTCTTTGAAAAAAGTGAAAAGACTCTTTTATTTCGATTTTTAGATGCCCTTAGTGACCGTGATACTCAACTTGCTACCAAATATTTTTGTTCTCTTCAAAAAATTAATTATCCTTCTAGTCTCCTCGTATCGATGATTGCCCGCCGCTTTCGTTTGATGGCACAAGTTCTAATAACTGGAGTAGAAAACCAGGATTTGTGGAAAAAGAACCGAGTGAGTCCTTTTGAAATTCGAAAAATTAAAACCTATAGTAAAAAATTTAGCCCATCCGAAATAACGAACTTATTTTATGCTCTTCGTCATATGGACAGGCTACTCAAAACCACCAATAGCGATTTTTCCATTCTGATGTTGGATTTTATCGATCAAATTTCGGTTAGGACTCCGACACTTCATCCTCAGTTGAAACAATCAGTTTCTTCCCTAAACGGGATTTGATCCGGGAAGATTTGTTTTTATGAAAAACATTTTTGGTTGCAGCCATATCCAGTTGCTTTTGAACAACCGGTAAGTATTCTCGGGCTTCCTCAATTTTCCCAGCTTCAATCAATTGTAAATATTTTTTAACTGTAGTTTTGGTTGAACTTCTCACACTGAGATTTTGAATTCTTCTCTTTTGACTTTGTCTTAAGTTTTTAATAGCTGATTTTATATTTGGCATATCTTCACCTCATACCCTATACAATTGAATTCTAAGTGACGAAGGAAATTCTATCATTAACTTATAAGGATTTCAATCATTCAATTTTTTCCCTTGTCAATTTCTTGAAAACTCTTTAAGCTTATATAGAATCTAAAAAGAGTAGACCCTCATGCTGCTTTGCAGTATGAGTTGAGGATGAAAAGAGTTATCTAAATCCGTCATTGCGAGAAGTCCAACCGATTTTTGTTTGGTCGACGTGAGAATCTCATCCAACCACTCCGTCATTCTGAGGAACGTATTGTGTGACGTGAGAATCTCATCCTTTAAAGTATTTATGAAGAAAGAACCTAAAAGATGAGATCCTCACGCCCTCGAAAAGCGAGGGCTCAGGATGACGGCATTTTTAAGCGTTAGTGTATTTTCAGGATAGACAACCATTATGCCAAATGAAGGCAATAAACTTTATTATCAATAGCCATGAAAGGGGATGAAATCCGATTAAAAACTTCACCACTCTCAGTCATGCCAGCCATGCTGTAAACGATATTTATTGGTTTGTTATTCCTTCGGTTCTTCCCGTTATTCTTGACGAATTTAAACTTGGTTATGGATGGGCAGGTGGAATCTTAACTGCTTTTCTTTTAACCATTGCCGTTTTTTCTCTCATTTTTGGACATTTTTCCGATCGCTTTTCCCGCTGGTCAATTATTAGCTTGGGTTTTTTGTTAGCCTCGGTCGGTTTCTTTTTGTCAGGGTTTAGCCATACTGAAGGTACCCTAATTGCAACTTTATTATTAGCCGCTGTTGGCGTGAGTACCTATCATCCTTCCATGTATGCAGCCGTTGATGAAAACGCCCGGGAAAAAAGAGGTAAAATTTATGGGTTTTTTGAATTTTGGGGAGTGGTGGGAATTTTAGGAGTATTCTTTATTTTCGGTTCACTTCTCCAAATGGTAGACTGGCGAGGAATTTTCTTCCTCACGGCTATTCCTGGAGTTTGGTTGGCTTTTCTCTTCATCCGAAAGCCAATAATTCCCAAACCGGACAATTCAAGGTCATCAGATATGACCCAAAACACGAAAACAGCTCCTGGTTTTTCTCTTAAAATTATTGCTCTTTTTTTTATCGGCCTATCGCTTCGGATCCTCAGTATCACCGCTATTGTTAATTTTGCCCCTACCTATTTAGTACGAGAATTCAATCTTCCCGTTGATATCGCTAATTATGGAACTGGACTAATATTCCTCGGAGGTATGATTTTTGCTCTTACCTTTGGCATCTTGTCCGACCGCTATAACCAACTGACCATATTACTTTTTTTATCGGGAATGATTGCACCAATAATTTTCTTCTTGGCCATCTCTCACCAGCTTTTTCTGGTATATATCCTTCTTTTTCTGTTGGGGGGCTTTTGGTTAGGTTTTTCACCCGTTCAAAACATTTATGTTTCAACGCTCACCAGCTCAATGGGCAAGGGAATGGGATTTGGTTTCTTGATGGGACTTATGACCCTTACCAATGCTTTTGGCCCAGGATTATTTGGAATACTGGCTGACTTTACCAATCTACGAATGGCAATTCTTTGGTACACATTACCAGCCATATTAGGATGGCTTCTTTTACTTATCATGGCCCAATCTATGAAAAATAATAATGCTATATGAATTTTTAGGAAAAGGGACAAACAAAAGAATAAGCTAAAAAATTAGATTATAAAATACATTTATTGAAGTGTTTTATTATTGAATAAAATAGGGAGGAATTCAATGTTTTTAAATACTTTAAAAAAAAGAAATCCAGAATTAATAGAAATTGCTGTGGACTTCCATCAAAATAGAATATTACCACCCAACACCTGGATTATTGATTTGGATACGATCGCTTCTAATGCACAAATATTAGCGGAAAAAGCAAGAGAATACCACCTCACCACCTATGTTATGTCAAAACAATTTTGTCGAAATCCGCTAGTAAATTTAGTAGCTATTAAAAACGGACTCTACAAGGTAGTGGCAGTGGATATTCAAGGAGCGAAGATCCTGCATCGTTATGGTGTGCCGATTGGACATATTGGACATCTCAATCAAATACCACGTTGCGATCTAGAATTTGCCTTGAATCTGAATCCTGATGTTATCACCGTTTTTAGTCTGGAATTTGCGGAAGAAATATCTCAAATTGCCCAAAAAATGGGGAGAATTCAAAGTCTTTTACTGAGGGTAGTTGGACCAAGAGATCAGTTTTTTATTGGTCAGGAGGGGGGTATCCCAGAAGAACAGTTAGAAAACACCGTGAAAAAAATTAATGCTTTACCGAATGTTAAAATTAGTGGGGTGACTTCATTTCCCTGTATTCGTTATAATCCAACTAGTCAGATCCCAGTTGAAATTACCGAGAATTTTCGAACAATAATCAAGGCTGCTGATAAATTGAGAAAGATGGGTATAGATATAACCCAGGTTAATGCTCCTGGAAATACCTCCAGTGAAACCTTTCCACTCTTATCCAGTTTTGGAGCTACTCACGTCGAACCTGGCCATGGATTGTTAGGAACCACTCCAAATCATGCATTTAAAGATGGACTTCCAGAAAAACCCAGTTATCTTTATTTAACTGAAGTAAGTCATTTCGTAGGACATAATGCCTATGTATTTGGTGGTGGTTTTTGGTCAGACATTAAAAATGATAATCAAATGTCTCATGCCTTAATTGGAAATTCTCCCCAGAATATTTTCTTAAAAGAATTTGAATCAATTCCTATGCAACAAATCATTGATTATCATGGAGTATTAAAAAATGCTGCCGGGGAAATCAAACGGGGCGATACGGTTATATTTGGATTCCGTACTCAAATGCAAATGACCCACTCTCAAATTGCCATCGTTAGTGGTATATCCAAAAGAAATCCAAAACTAGAAGCTTTATTTGATCATGCCGGAACAATGATTACCTTGAACCAAGATGTGATAACAACTCCAAAAGCTCTTAAGATTATTGATGAGGTAGTCAATCAATATTGAGAGAATCGGATGTTTTTTTATTCAATAATGATCCAAGTTTTTATGAATCTTTAAAAACTCATTCATTATCATATAGAATTATATTTAAAACAAATTTAAAATTAACTTAAATTTTAAGGAGGAAAAAAAAATGAAATTTGGGCATGCAACAAATTCACTTGGGGTTGTTGGTCATCCAGTCGGGGTAACCAGCATAAAAGATCTTTTATATCTCGCAAATGGGAAAACTGAGGACTCCATTCGTGAGATTGCTGAGGTTCACTATGATGGGGTTGAATTATTTGATGGTAATTTAATCGAGTTTCCTGGAGGAAAAAAAAGTTTAAAAAAATTACTTAAGAGTCTCGATATTGATCTTATAGCTGTTTATTCAGGAGCAAATTTTATTTTTCAAGAAATACTTGGGGAAGAACTATGGAAAATTGAAAAAGTTGCTGAAACAGCAGCTGAATTGATGGCTCAACATCTTGTTATTGGAGGAGGGGCTAAGCGAGTTGGAGGAACAATAGAGAGTGATTATAAACAACTTGGGGAAGGTTTGGACAAAGTAATTGATATAGCAAAAAAGTATGGTCTAATAGCAAGTTTTCATCCTCATCTTGGAACTTGCGTTGAAACCCCAGAACAGGTCGATAAAGCGATGAGCAATACTCAAATTAACTTATGTCCCGATACCGCCCATTTGGCTGCTGGTGGATCAGATAATTCAAAACTTATTCATAAGTATCAAGAAAGAATTAAATATGTGCACCTAAAGGACTATACCAAAGATCCATTTGGTTTTGTTCCTCTTGGTACAGGTCAGCTTGATCTTGTTTCAATTGCTACAGCTTTAAAAGAAATCAATTATAATGGCTGGATCACAGTTGAAACCGATGGCTATCCTGGGAATACAAAACTATCGGCAGAAGTAAGTAAGAAGTACTTACAAACTTTATTCCCAACTGCATAAACCAAATAGAGATAAGGAAAATAGTTCTTTTCTAAGGGGTTATAGTAATAAATCATGTCTAAAATTACCTTAATTGGGTTGGGAAAAGCTGGAATATCTAACTTAATAGGAATTCTTCGAACTCCAGACCTAAAGGGATGTTCATTATCTCTAGTAGGCAAGAACGAGGAAAAAATCCATCTCGTAGAAATGTTTGCCAAACAGTTGAATCAATATTTTGATTCGGAAATGAGTATACAAGGAACAACCGATCTCGAAAAATCCTTAGTAGGAACTGACTATATTTTTCTCTCCCTAGCAGTGGATCGCGAAAAATGTTGGAATTTAGATCGAGGTATTGCTTTAAAATACGGCATCAATCATTTTGCGGAAAATGGTGGACCAGGTGCATTTATCCATACCGCACGTAACCTTTCAATTATCATGCCAATCTTTCGAAAAATTGAAGAAATATCGCCTCATGCTTGGCTTTTTAATTTCACTAATCCAGTGGCTCGGATTTGTACCGCAGCCAAATATTATACTTCTATAAAAACTATTGGCATCTGTCACCAAATTGATTTTGGATATTTTATATTAGCAAATCTTTATTATAAAGAATTAGGCTTAAAACATGGCCAAATTCAAAAATATTTTTGGAATGATAGAAGCTATTATCTACAAAGCGCTTATTCTCGTATTGCTAAGCGAAAATTTTGCATTAAAGCATGGGGACTTAATCACCTTACTTGGATGATGAGCATTACTGATCGTATAACTGGTAAAGACCTCTATCCTGATATTCGTGATAAGATAAAGAATCTTCCAAGCAAATTTGAACCATTAAGTCGGGACCTATTTTCTATTTTTGGATATCTTCCAGTACCAGGAGATTATCACATATGTGAGTATTTTCCTTTCACAGCAAATTCTAAAAGAAAATCCTGGGAATATTATGAGATACAGCCTTATAATTTCCAATGGTCTCTTCAGAGAAAAAAAGAACTTTGGGAACATATAAAGAAAATCGTTACCGGACAACTTTCTCCTAGCTATTTTAGAAGATCGCTTACTGAAGGAGCAGAGTATATCATTTCTGCTATGTTAAAAAATAAAAACTCATATGAGGATGCAATCAATGTTCCCAATCATGGTATTATTACCAATCTTCCTCAGGAAGCAATAATTGAAACTCCTGCTTTAATTGAAAAACAAGGTCCAACTGCTTTAAGTGTTGGTCGTATCCCCGATCCAATCGCTGAGATTTGTCGAAGGCAGGTGATTATCAACGACTTATCAGTTCGTGCTATAGTTGAAGGAAATCGTTCAAAAGCTCTTCAATCAATTATCCTTGACCCTATGGTAGATGATATTCATATTGCCAATAAATTACTTGAAGAATATTTAAAAACCTTCAAAAATTATTTAAAATTCCAACTTGATTAAAGCTCCCTATACCCCTAAGTGCCAACAAGTTTGATTATATATGAATGAAAATTAACTTGACATTTTTAATTTAAAATATTACAATTTTACAAATTCGTAAAATTTGTAAAATTGTAATAGAAGGAAATTCTATCTTGATTACATTAAAGGATATTGCTCAAAAGTCCGGGGTTTCAATTTCAACTGTTTCCCATGTGGTTAACAATACCCGACCAGTGAGCCAACGAGCTCGAGAAAAAGTATTGAAAGCCATGAAAGAGCTAAACTGTTCTGATGATTTTCCGATTCGAAAAAAAGCATCTTCAAGGCTTATAGCTATTATTGTTGATGATTTTCAAAATCCATTTTTTATAGAAGTTTTCATAGCTGCTGAAAATACCTCAAGAATGATGGGATACAATTTAGTTGTAATACAATCAATGTTACGAGATGATGAGCTTCTTTATCTACAGGATCTCCAAAATGATGATATTAAAGGCTTTATTATTGCCACCCGTTTGCGGATGTCCTTCATTAAAGCAATATTTACAATGAAAGTGCCAATAGTTTTTTTAGGTTCAAGTACTGAGTATCCTTTATCTTCAGGACTCATATTACCTGATGAAAAAGGGAGTTTCCTTGCTACTGAACATCTTATCAAGTTAGGACACCGGAACATTTTAGCTCTTGGCGGTTCAAAAGAAGTTTTACTTTTTAAAAACCGTTTTCGAGGTCACCAATCCGCTCTCCAAAAATATGGAGTTGATTTGAATCCAAAATTACAGATTTCAATACAGCCAAACTTCCGTGAATCATATCAAATGATGAAATCTCTCCTTGAACATAAAAAAGTACAATTTAGTGCAGTAGTAACCCAAAACGACATTACAGCCTGCGGAGTCATGGCAGCAGCTCGAGAATATCAAATAAAAATTCCCGAAGAAATATCGATAGTTGGCTTTGACAATACTTATCTTTCTCAGCTGGCTTACCCTCGATTAACGTCGATCCAGATCCCAAAGGATTTTATTGGAAAAAGATTAGTTGAAATTCTCATACGCTTGATTAATGGTCAAAATCCGGAAACTTATCAAATTGAAGATGCTGAGCTCATTATCAGGGAATCAACCGCTCCTCCAAAAAAACTATCTTAATAAAGAATATATTCTGTTTTTAAATAATATGGCTTCCTTTAATAGAATTATTATTCTATAGAAAGATTTGAATCAATTTTGGATATGAGTCGTTTTAAGGTAATTTTTTTGCGTATTTTAGAAAGCATCTCTGGCCATGTAGATAATCAAACAACAAGATAAAAGGAGGTTTTTCATTTGAAATTAGCTTTTAATTCCTGGATGTATTCAAGCTTTCCATCGTGGCTTCCAGCTTACCCAATCGAAGAAGTGATCCATCGTCTTGCCAATATTGGGTATGATGGAATTGAGATAGGAGCTGCCAGTCCGGTTGCCTACCCAGAAGATTTAGACCCAAAAAGAAGAGAGGAAATAAAGAAGCTATTGATATCAAAAGGAATCGTTGTATCCTCGATTCTTCCGGCACCAGGAGGAGGGCCGGGGTATAACGTAGCAAGTCCTTGTCTTAAAGAACGTGAGAGAAGTATAAAATATTATAAGGATTGTATTGACCTAGCACACGACTTAAATACTAAGGTTGTACTGTATGTTGCAGGATGGCAAATTTTTGGAGTGAGTTATAAAGAAGCTTGGACTTGGTCAAAAGAATGTCTTTTTGAATGTGCAAAGTATGCCCTCCCAAAAGGAGTTTTAATTGCAGTTGAACCTACACCAGCAGATAGTAATCTCATTGAAACTGCAGATGATGCCCTAAACCTAATGGAAGCAGCTAATATGGAAAATGTTAAAGTTATGTTCGATACCTTCCATGTTCTTTACCGTAATGATATTATGTCGGACTATGCCAAGCGCATGGGTAATAATCTCATTAATGTTCATATCTCTGACCTGGACCGTCTTCCCCCAGGCAGTAAAAGTGATTTTCGCCCATTGATAGAATCTCTGAAAGAAGTTGGATACCAAGGTTATCTCACTATGGAAATTGGTTATGGAAATCGTAATAATGATCCCGATGTTTTTGCCCGAAAATCATTAGAATACCTGAAGTCTATTATCTAGGAAAACTGTTTAATGTTCGATCTAGTAATCAATATTTATTAAAATTGACATGAAAATGTCTTAAGTTTTTTGGTTTATTCTTTTTTATTTAAGTATTTAATTTATTAATGAGGAGGAATTAAAAAATGAAAAGACGCTTGTCTCTATTTTTTGTATTGGGATTAATAATGATTTTAGGCAGCTCAATGCTTTTCGCTCAGGATCAAATAATTGTAAAAATTTGGGATCAATTTGGATATGAAGGAACCACTGCTGCTGGTCCTGCTATGGATAAGCTGTTAGATGCCTATTTAAAAGCAAACCCAAATGTAAAAATTGAACGAACAGTTGTATCTCAATCTAACATTCGTGATCAGGTGAGATTAGCTTTTTCAGCTGGGAATGCTCCCGATGCCATTTACACGTGGCCTGCAGCTGCTGTTCTTAGTGGATATGCTAAGAATGGTAATTTATTTGATTTAACCGAAGACGCAAAAAATCTGGGTTGGTTTGATCAGCTTCCCGATCTTGAAATTAAACGATGTTCCTATGACGGAAAATTATATGCTTACCCGAGTGAACAAGATTTAATGGTAATTTACTATAACCGTGATCTTTTTGACAAATTAGGACTTAAAGAACCAGAAACCTATGATGAATTTTTAAACATTTGCGAAACTCTAAAATCCAACAATGTTATTCCCATTGCTTTTGGAAACCGTGATAAATGGCCGGCAACTAATACGTTGAGTTACTTAATATCATTAACCGCCCCAAAAGCGAAACAAGAAGAAGTATTTTTTAAAGATACTCCGTGGAACAATCCAGCTTATCTGGAAGCTTCTAACATCTTTATGGATTGGGCTAATAAGGGATACTTCCCCGATGGTTTCAATGGTATCGATTATGGTGAAGTTAACACTCTATTCAGTATGGGTAAAGCTGGAATGAACATTACTGGAACTTGGATCATTCAGGATATAGCAGCAATTGAAAACTTCAATGTTGACGTTTTCTTTCTTCCTCAAATCAAAGCAGATGTCCCTCGAGCAACCATGACCGGAGAAGGCTCACAATGGGAAGTTAATGCTTCTTCTGATCCTAAAATTCTTCAAGAAGTGGTTAAATTTCTTGACTATCTCTACTCTGAAGAGAACGATAAAATCTGGATCGAAGAAGGTTACTTAGTTCCTATCAGGAAGGGTGGAATTAATCTTGACGGTTACAATGTACCAGATCTAGTAAAAAAAGCCTATAAAGTTGGAAATTCAATGGAAGAAGTAAATGGTTATGATCTTCACACCACTGTTCCTGAAAGTGTCGTTGAAACATTGTACAACAGCTTACAATCTATGCTGGGTGGTTCCATTACTCCTGAAGATTTCCTGAGTGAAATGGATGCAGTTTGGGCAAAAGCCAAAGAAGCTAGGGAAATTTGGATCCCGTAAGCAATAATGCTTAAGGAGCCCCAGAATAAGATATCCCGGGGCTCCTTAAAAGGAGTTAACCATGGAAAAGCCCGTTCACTTAAAGGCTTCTTTTTTAAACAACCGTAAATTTCTTCCCTATCTACTAATATCACCCGCCATGGTTTTGTATGGTTTTTTTGTCCTTTACCCTATTGTACAGAATTTATGGTTCAGTTTTTTCCATTGGACAAGTTTTACCAATAAAACTTTCAATGGTTTAGAAAATTATTTGACCTTAACCAGTGATAAAGTCTTCTGGGCAGCCCTTTTTCATAACCTGATTTGGGCAGGTTTAACTCTTGCTTTTCCTCTTCTTATTGGACTTATTCTTTCTTCACTTCTTTTCCGTTCAAAATATCGAGTTTTTTTTAGCTCCATCTATTATCTTCCCACTACCGTTCCTCTGGTTGTATCAGGAATTATGTGGGGATGGATTTATAACCCACTATTTGGTCTATTAAATTTTACTCTAGAAAATATGGGTTTACAGGTATTCAAGAGAAACTGGTTAGCCGAACCTAACATCGCACTCTATGCTCTTAACGTTTTAGGAGCTTGGACTTTTTTTGGTTTTTGTACCATAATTTTTATAAACGCCTTGCAAAATATAGATGTTAGTATCTATGAAGCAGCAAAAATAGATGGAGCTTCTAACGTACAGAGCTTTTTTCATATAACCATTCCAACCTTAAAAAATACCATTGCTTTCCTATCGATTTATTCCATTATTGGTGCCATGAAATTCTTTGATATCATATACATAACCACTGATGGAGGTCCTGGTTATTCTACAGAAATCCTGGGTACTTACATATTCAAACTGGTTTTCCGACAACAGAAAGTGGGCTTGGGTTCCGCGGTTGCAGTGATTTTATTTATTATTGTATCAATCATGTCGCTGTTAATATTACGAAGGAGAAATAACGAATGATAGATCCCATGGGAAAAAGAATTGGGACATTAATTGTTTTGATAATATTTACTATTTATGCAATGATACCCATCATCCTGGTCGTTTTTACCTCTTTTAAAACCTCCCAGGAACTTTTTGAAAACGTCATTGCACCCCCAACTCAAATGATGTGGGAAAATTATATTCGAGTTTGGGAACAAGCTGGATTTAAGAATTACTTTATGAATAGTGTGGTAATAGCCCTTCCTACCGTTTTATGTGTTGTAATATTCTCAACCTTAAGCGGCTATGCCTTTGCAAAAATGAATTTTCCTGGCAAAAACTGGTTTTTCTTTTCAGTTCTAGGTGGTCTTATGCTCCCTCTTCCTTCGATTATAATTCCTCTTTACCAAAATTTAAACCAGATTGGAATTCTCAATACACGTTTGGGAGTTGCATTGGTAGAAATGAGCATAGCTATGCCTTTTGGAATTTTCCTAATGAAAACATTTGTTGAGAGTATTCCTAATGAATTATTAGAAGCTGCCCGTATCGATGGAGCCAGTGAATTTAAAATTATCTATCAGATTATTTTTCCCTTGGCTAGTCCTGGAATTAAATCTCTAGCATTAATAGAATTTATGTGGGTTTGGCAAAGTTATCTTTTACCCCTTATCTTAATCACCGAAGATAAAATAAAACCTCTTACTGCAGCTTTAGACATTTTTATTGGGAGGTATTCTGTTTCTTATAATCTTATTGCAACTGCATCAATTATTGTATTTATCCCTATTACCATTGTCTTTTTGATAACTCAAAAATCCTTCATACAAGGAATTACCATGGGATCTATTAAATAAATTAAAGAGGTATTTCTTTTGAAAGCTGTTCGTTTTTTAGGAAATGAAAATGTCGTTATTGATTCAGTTTCTGATCCTAAACCTAATGAAAATGAAGTTGTTGTCCAAATTAAAGCATCTGCATTGTGTAGAAGCGATCTCAGCATTTATCATGGAGTTCCAGTGTTAGATAAAATAAACACTGGGAATTTCATTCCTGGCCATGAACCTTGTGGAGTAGTGTATGCATTAGGAAAAGGTGTTAATAAAAATGTTTTAAAGGAAGACGATCGGGTGGCTATATATTTAGCCATTGGATGTGGACATTGCCACTTTTGTCTAATGGGATATCAAATGCTTTGTCGGGATTGGAAATGTATAGGCTTTGATATCGACGGAGGTCACGCTGAATATATAAAGATACCCGCAATCAACTGTCTGAAGCTTCCTTCGGAAATGGATTTTATCGATGGAGCTCTATCAACCGATAAGCTTGGAACTCTTTACCATGCTCAGTCCAAAGTAGGAATATCGAGTAAAGACACTGTGGTAATTTTTGGTATCGGTCCAATGGGAGGAGCCGGTATAATGGTAGCCAAGGCATTAGGAGCATATATTATTGCTGTTGATGTGTTGGACAGCAGACTTCGATTAGCAAAAGAGATTGGGGCTGATCTGGTTATTAATCCTTCTCAAGAAAATACCCAAGAAGTTATAGCTGAGATCACCAAGAGGAATCTGGCTGGTTTTGCTATAGATTGTTCTGGAAACACCAAAGCTGAAAATAGTGCTTTAAATTGTATTAAACCATTTGGAACAACTATCTTTATTGGCGAAAATAAAAATTGTACAATAAATCCAAGCGATCAACTTATTCGAAAAGAAGTTACTTTAATAGGGTCATGGTACTTCCCCATATGGCAATATAAAGAAATTACTCGATTTATTACCGAGAAAAATATTCCGCTTCAAAAAACAATTACTCATGCATTTCATCTTGACCAAGCTAAAGAAGCATACGAATTGTTTGATAAACGGGAAACCGGAGCAGTAGTCATTGTTAACGAGTAGTTTATATAAGTTTATTTGATTAATATCATTTCGAATGGTGAATTTCCGATCTACCATAAACAAGATTAAAGCTAGTATTCATCTTTTTTAAATAATTATGAAAATATTATAACTTCTTATAAAAATTATTATCATAATATTATAGTTACAAGAGTGAAAAAAAATAATTAATCTTAAAAATGAAATTATTTTTTGATAAAAATCTGTTAAGATAATAAATAGTCTTTGATAATTAAAATTGTTAAATCTATTAACTATAAATTTTTAAACCTTATTAAACTAACCAGCAAAAGTACTATTAAATCTCAAACCAAGATTCTGTTTTCAATCTTTTTTTAATGTGAAAAATTACACCATAAAATTTCGAAGAATTATGAGGGGGTGATTATAAAATATTAATTCTATATATTAATTTGTTGGTATATAAGTAATAAAAAATTATTTAAAAAACTAGGAGGGTTTATTAATGAATATTTTAAGATTTTCTTTGAAAAAAAAGGTTTGTTTATTAGTTACCGTGTTATTCCTATTAGGATCTCTATCAATGGTTACTTTTGGTGCCGAGGAGAACAGTAAATTCAAAGAAATTCCTTTGGAATGGATTTTAGAATTACAAGAAAAGCTCGCTGCTAATGTAATGACTCCCGGTGGACCCAATAATGAAAAAGTTCTCAGTGCTGATGCTTTAAGCCTAACACCGGAAGAAATTGAAGCCGCTAAGCAGTTAACCTTTGGAGAATACTTTTTCATGGGTGCTAGCCTTGACGAAACCGAAGTACTCAATAAGTATGGTATGGATAAGATCCTTTCTGAATTAGGCAAAGAACCTATTGCATTTATGGGATCAGCATCTATTGCCGAGCAGATGGACCAAATTGATGCTTTAGCCGGAAAGGCAAGCGCTGTGAATTTTGTTGTAGCCCAAGCTTGGGAAGCAGTTACTCTTGGTCCATCTTTTGTTGCTCTTTCAAAAGCTGGCGTCCCACAAGTTCACAACTGGACAACACCAGCAGGTTTATATGGAGAAGAAAACTATATTGGTTTGGTCGATGCAGATGGCTATGGGCAAGGTGCAGCAGCAGCAGAGATTTTGGCTTATGCAATGGATTATAAGGGTGAAGTTGGACTTATTTACTTTGTCTTGGAACAATGGACCAATGTCATGCGTCTAAAAGGCGCAAAGGATACTTTTGCAAAATATCCAGAAATAAAAATTATAGCTGAGGCAGGTTTTACTGATCCATCGGAAAGTTATGATTTAGCTTTGGGTATGTTGCAGGCCAACCAGGATATCGATGCAGTCTGGGGAACCTGGATGATGGGACCGGCAACCGGTGCTGCTGAAGCCGTAATTGCACTAAAGAAAGCTGGTGAAATAGTCGTTGCTGCTCCCGATTTAGGAGGAATTACTGGAGCCAGATACATCGCTGATCCTAACCATCCAATTATTGGATGCGGTGAGGCAGATTGTATCGAAATGGGAGAAAATTCAATTCGAGCAGCTGTAAAATGGATGTTAGGAAAAAAGGATGAGGTTCGGAATGGATATTTTGTAAGCAATGTTTATCCTATTGTTCGAGCCAATCTGGTCGATGGTTTTAATGCTGCAACTCGGGGGGCTTCCGGCGAGCTACCACAGGATGTTCTTGATCTCCTAAAATAATTTCTCTTGAGGGGGGTTCAATCCCCCCTCAGTATCCCAAATTTTTTAAAATATCTTTGGTCTTTAAAAATAATTATCAAAAAATTGAAAAATGTCTTTTTCTTTTTAAAAAATTGATTAAGCAACTTAATTTGATTACTTCGAGATTTTACCGTATTAAATAAGTATTGGTTGAGAATCACTTATTAATCCTAACAGTTAAAAAGATTGCGAATAATTTTATAAAAGGAGGATGTTAATGAAAATAAAGGGGGTTTATTTACCGGGAAATAAGGAAGCACATATTAAAGAATGGGAAATTCCTGATCCTCAAGGAGACGAGGTACTGATTAAAATTAAAGCATCAGCTCTTTGTGCAAGTGATTTAAGTATTTACCATGGGCGACCACTAATACCAGGATATCCTGCTGGAACATTTATCGTTGGGCATGAGCCTTGTGGTGTAGTTTATAAGGCTGGTCCTTGTGTGAAAAATTTAAAAGAAGGCGATCGGGTCGCTACAATATGTTTTGTCGGATGCGGTCACTGTCAGTATTGTCGTGGTGGAGAACCTAATCTCTGTATTAATAATCCAGGTGTTTTAGGTTTTAATATGCATGGTGCCGATGCTGAATACCTTTTAATCGCCGAGAGGTCATGCCTTCCTATGCCGGATAAAATGAGTTTCGTAACCGGTGCAGTTTCAACTGATGCAATAGGAAACCTTTATTCAACTATGAAAGCTATGAATGTTTGTGGCAATGATGTAGTAGCTATAACCGGATTAGGACCCATGGGACTGAGTGGTGTACTCGCAGCAGTAAATATGGGAGCAACCGTACTGGCTATTGATCCCGTTGAGGAAAGGCTCAATAAGGCAAAAGATTTGGGTGCACAGTATGTTCTTAATCCAAAAAAAGTTTCTCCGGTAGAATTTGTTAAAGAAAATTTCCCCAGTGGTGTTGATAAAAGTGTAGATTGCTCAGCTAACGAGGAAGCTATTAATACTCTCCTCAATATAGCAAGAAAACACGGGATTGTTTCTCAAATTGGGGAACCAGGTGAAAAAATGATTGCGATCAATCCTAGTGAGCAGCTCATTCGAAAAAAAGTGAGTTATATCGGTTCATGGTATTTTAATATGAACGAGTGGGAAGACATTGCTAGTTTCATTGTAGATAAGATTGGAAATGACCGCGCTGAAGGAATTGTATCTCATCGTTACCCACTAGAAGAAAAAGCAGCTAGTGAAGCTTTTGAATTATTTAACGCTCATAAAACCCTGAAAGTGGTTTTTACTCCTGATAATTGAATTATTATCTAATCTTTGTTTATTCACTTTTAATACCAAGATATACAAGGAAGTGATTAAAGTCTGAACAGATTATTTCCTTGTATATCATATTTACTCAATGATATTAATATGACTTGCAATAGTAAAGGTAAAATAATTATAAAAATTAACCTCTCATTGTAAAGAGGTGCTTGAAATGGATAATTTTAGTTCAATTCAAATATTAGAAAAAGAAAAATCCCTGCAAGAGAAAATTCTTGAGTGTTTGAATATCAGTAAAAATTTTGGACGCATTCAAGCATTAAATAATGTGAGTTTTTATTTAAAAAAGAAAGAAATTTTGGGTATCATGGGAGATAATGGAGCAGGGAAATCAACATTAATAAAAATTATTCGTGGTGCTATTAAGCCTACCAGTGGAAAAATCTTGTTGGAAGGGAAAGAAGTGATCTTTGAGAGTCCACGTGAAGCAACAAATGCGGGCATTGGTGCTGTATATCAAGAATCCGCTCTTGTTGAACACTTGACTATGGCAGAAAATTTTTTTCTTGGGCAAGAACCAACAAGGTCTGTTTTCGGTGGCTTATTTAAGTTTGTCGATTATAAAAAAATGTGGAAAGAGAGCAGTGAGTCCTTGAAAGAACTTGGATTTGATCTTGATGTTAGAGAGCTCATCTCAAACTTTTCTGGAGGTCAAAGACAAGCGGTTGCCATAACGCGCGCCATGCATTTTAAACCAAAGCTCATTCTTTTGGACGAACCAACTTCAGCTCTTTCCGAAAAGGCAATCGATATTCTTTTTGAAATCCTCAAAAAATCCAAGGAGTTGTATCCTATGATTTTCGTCGGTCATGATTTGGACGATGCTCTCAGGTTGTGCGACAGGATTATCGTATTGAAACACGGGGAAGTTGAAGTTGAAGTGGATGTGGAAAAGGGAATGAGCCGTGACCAGCTCATTACTTATATGTAATAAATGGGAAAGGAGCTAACTAGTGGACATCCGTACGGTTAAACAATCTGTCTATCATATTGACACAATTGTATTAAGTGTTGCGGCAATCGGTCTTATCATTCTGTTTTCCAATCTTACACCTCATTTTCTTGTCATGACCAATTTCCGAGTAATTTTTGAAACTATGGCAGTACTAAGCATATTAGCAGTTGGTATTAATTTTTTACTCGTAGCAGGGGAAATTGACATTTCTTTTGTTTCAGTATTAGAACTGTCAGCAGCAGTTGCAGCAGTCGCTAGTCCATCTAATACAATTTATCTTATCTTTCTCGGTATCTTTGCTGCTTTTTTAGTTGGATTAGTAAACGGATTTTTTGTTACAAAATTAGGAATCCCTTCTTTTTTAGTTTCTTTGGCAACTATGTCAGGAGTCCAGGGAATAGTTATGATTGTATGTAATTATCGGGCAGTTTTACTACAGAATAATCTCATTCCCCAGATATTTTATGGTAGGTATTTTGGAGGGATCGCTACCTCAGTTTACTGGATGATTATCGTAATCGTAATTGCAGCAATAAGTGCCAGTAAAACTAAGTTTGGACGCTGGATCTATGCTACTGGTGGTAATGAACGAGCAGCCAGATTAATGGGTATTCCAACTTTAAAGGTAAAACTCATCTTATTTTGTTTAAATGGAGCCCTCGCGGGTTTAGCTGGATTAATTTTGGCAAGTAGAGCTTTATCGGCTCGTCCAGCAATGGGACAGGGTTATTTTATGCCAGCAATAGCAGCTCCTATTTTAGGAGGAGCGCTCCTTACCGGTGGAACTGGATCGGTTTATCGTACCGCTTTGGCGTGTTTTGTATTAACCGTAATAACTAATGGTGTAAATTTATTAGGGCTAGAGCCCGCCTATCGAGACATATTTATGTGTATCATTCTTTTATCGGCTCTTTCTGTCAGAGCAATACAATCGCGAGGTATTGGAAGTAAAGTATAAATTATGAATTAAAAGATCTACGGCTATTCTTTATTTTCTATTATTATTGGGAATGAGATATTCGTTATTAAAGAAATAATCTATAATAGTTTTTTAAAATTCAACCAAGTTGATTACAGATTTATATTAATTGTTTAAAAAAAATACTTAATAAGAACATTATAAATTATCACTTTATAATAAAAGCCTTTGCTATAGAGAAAAAACCATTGATTTATTGGAGTTATTAACTTAATTATTTAAAAAGATAAGAAATGATATATCAATCGACTGGCTATGATATAATCGATAGGCACTTGACATTTGGCGGAACGTTCATTAAAATTCGTATGTTCTAATATGCGCGGAGGAGAAGGTGTTTATGGTTCCGAAAACATATATTCCATCATTTAAGAATATTCAACAAAAGTGGTA
>MTKZ01008439.1_pt1 | contig 26817 bp, 20 predicted proteins | sample 1042781 | NCBI WGS metagenome assembly MTKZ01 (sample SAMN06212207, study PRJNA360539) | anaerobic digester metagenome | biome: Wastewater treatment plant; material: sludge; isolation source: anaerobic digester fed with sludge from wastewater treatment plant | place: Denmark: WWTP Viborg ... | reverse complement strand
GAAGGCCTGGCAGAAATATGGGCGTCAAAATTTATGGTTAGATTTTTTAATTTTAGGAGCTAGTGGTGGTTTATTATTTCAATTATTTAATACCTCGTATTATAAGGGGAAAGTTTGGCTACCAGTAGCTATTAGTTTAGCTGCTATTAAATTATTAGAGCATGGAGAACCCAAAAAACATTAAACGACGCATCAAAATAGTTTTAGTTACACCCCGCTTAACTATAGGGGGAGCAGAGCGGTTATTGATTGATATTGCTAAATGTTTAGATCGTCGGCGTTATGAGGTCTATTGGTGTGCCCTGGAACCAACCAGTAATGAGGCTAGCAGTTGGCAGCAAGAGATAATAGCAGCTGGCATACCTTTTAGAGTGTTAGTTAGTGATAAGCGCTCGCCTTATAAAATAGGACGATTATGGCGGCTGATCAAAATTGCTTTTAGGCTATGGCGTTATTTAAGAGAAGTTAAGCCGGATATTATGCAGACTCAATTATTTGCTGATTTATATCGGCCGGTTGGTCGTCTAGCGCGAGTCCCTATCATTATTGGAATAGAGCATAATTTAGATTATGATGAACCATCTTTATTTCAATGGGTTAAAAGGCGAGCTCATTCTTCTGCTGACAGTCTTATTGCTGTCTCTGGAGCGGTTCGTCAAGACGTTATCCGGCGTTATAGTTATTCTCCTGAAAAGGTAGTGGTTATTTATAATGGTATTGATGAAACCAAGTTTTATCGTCCGCTTTCGGCAAGTAAGACTTATGACTCTCAATCACTATGGCATTTTGGTAGCGCTGGTCGTCTAGCGGAGCAAAAGGGATTAGATATTTTAATTCAAGCTTTAGCCCAGTTGCCACCTGAGATTAAATGGCAGTGTCAGATTGCCGGCATGGGGCCGCTTCAGGAAGACCTTAATAATTTAATTAAGAGTCTTAATCTAGAAAATAGAATTAGTTTAATTGGGCCTTGTTCAGATATGCGGCAATTTTTTTCCCAACTAGATATTTTTATTATCCCTTCTCGGTGGGAAGGACTAGGCCTTGTTGCCCTAGAAGCTGGAGCAGCTGGAGTGCCGGTTATTGCTAGTGCTACTGACGGCCTGCAGGAGATTATCCAGCATCGCTATAGTGGTTTTTTAGTAGAAAATATACAACCCGAGACACTAGCCAAGGCGTTAGAGTGTGTAATTATAAGAAACGGGGCTAAAGAATTAAGTGTTTGGGCTAACAATTTGCAGAGAGAGGTTATGAGCCATTTTACTATGGCTGAGACAGTTAGCCGCTATGAAGAATATTATGAGCGAATCATTACAGAAAAAAATTAAAATTGCTTATATTCTGCCTCAATTATCCGGGGGCGGGGCGGAAAGAATGGTGATAGATTTAGCAACTCATTTGCCAGCTAGTCTTTATTTAGTTTTTGTTATTACCTTAAAAGATGCGGCAACGCCAGTGTGGGAAGAAGAATTGACTCAGGCTAATGTCCAGGTGGTGAAACTTCATAAAAAATTCAAATTAGATATATTTTGTATATGGCGTTTAATTCAGTGGCTTAAAATAAATCGTCCAGACATTCTTCATACTCATTTGTTCGGTGGTGATTTTTATGGCCGCTTAGCCGGTCATTTGGCCAGAGTTCCTCATATTATTGGGACAGAGCATAATATTAATCGGGCGGAAGGACGGCTGAGGCGATGGTTAAAACGGTTAACGGCTCCATGGGCAGAAAAAATTATTGCAGTGTCTGGGACAGTCTTAGATTATGTGGAGCGTTATGAAGGTGTTACCTCTAGCCAGGCTATGGTGATTTATAATGGAGTGCCGTTAGAAAAATTTAGACCCTCTTATTTCATTGCTAATGATAGTTGGCCTTGTGATATAAAAAAGATTGTGGTCGGCGGTCTAGGAAGATTAGAATATCAAAAAAATTGGCCTTGTCTTATTCGGGCAGCGACTAAATTGCCTAATAATGTTATAATTAAAATTGCTGGCGTAGGCCGAGAAATGAAAAAATTGCAGCGGCTTATTTGCTCTTTGGGTTTAGAGCAACGAGTGGAATTAGTAGATTGGCAGGCCAGCGTAAAATTTCTAAGTCAGCTAGACATTTTTGTTTTGCCTTCCTGGTGGGAGGGATTGCCAATTTCTTTACTGGAGGCTGGAGCTGTAGGTTTGCCAGTTATTGTAGCCGATATTCCTAGCAATCGGGAAATAGTGCGCGACACTACTCTTGGCTTATGGTTTGATCCTCATAGTCCTGAAGAATTAGCAGAGAAACTAAAATTGTTAATTAATGAGCCCGCTATGGCTAGGAGAATGGCTATTAATTTACACCAAGTAATAGAAAGGCAATTTAGTTCTGATTTAATGAGGCAGCGTTATCAAGAGGTCTATGAGAGCCTATTAAATAATTGATTTATGCGCGTGATTCAGATTAATAAATTTAATTATTTACGAGGTGGGGCGGACAAATATTTTTTGGAATTATCTAATAAATTATTAGCTGCTGGTTATGAAGTGGCTAAGTTTTGCATGAATGATCCGCGCAATTTAGATGATCCCTGGTCTAAATATTGGCCGAGCCGTATTAATTTTGAGACACCTAGTTTATGGGATCGTCTGCGGGCCCCAGGACGGATTATATATAGCCAAGCCGCTAAGCGTCGTTTAACGGCCATGATTAAGGTTTTTAAGCCTGATATTATCCATGTCCATAATATTTATCACCAGCTATCGCCATCTATTTTAGATGCGGCGCGACTAGCTCAAGTGCCGGTTATTATGACCCTTCATGATTATAAATTAATTTGCCCTAATTATTCATTGCTTAACCATGGAAAGATTTGTGAGAAATGTTTAGATGGTCATTTTTGGCATTGTTTTAAGGAGAGGTGTTTTAAGGATTCTCTAGGCCAGAGTTTTTTAGCCAGTATAGAGACCAGTTATCATCAATGGCGTCATACTTATGAGCGAGGAGTAAAATTATTTATTGCGCCCAGTTATTTTATGGCTGATAAATGTAAGCAAGCCGGCTGGCCTGATGATAAGTTGCGGGTAGTAATTAACCCGGTATCATTTTTACCTCCAGTAAAGCGAGAGCCGCAAGATTATTTTTTATATTTTGGCCGATTGTCTAAGGAAAAAGGAGTAGATATTCTTCTTAGGGCGATAGCTCAAACTGATTATTCATTAAAAATTGCTGGTTCAGGACCCGAGGAACACCATTGTCGTTCCTTAGCTCAGGAACTGGGATTAAATCATCGGGTGGAATTTTTAGGGCAGAAAACTCCTGAGGAAATATCTCAATTATTGACCGGAGCTATAGCTGCAGTTATACCTTCTATTTGGTATGAAAATATGCCCCTTAGTTTATTAGAAGCTTTATCTCAAGGCTGCCCAGTGGTAGCTAGTAAAATTGGTGGTTTATCTGAAATTATTGAACCTGGTTATAACGGTTGGCTATGTCAGCCGGGCGAAGGGTCAAGTCTGGTTCAGGCCCTTAATTTAGCTTGGCAACCTGATTTGGCTATTATGAGTCAGCAAGCTCAGGAGTCAGTTAAAAAATATAATTGGGACTGCCATCTGCGGGCTATTGAGAATATTTATCATGAGGTTATAGAAGGTGGGGTATGAGAAAATATTATTTAGTTATTACAATTTTTATATTATTAAGTGGCTTCATGGCTACTGAGGTTCAGGCTAGCCCTAAGCTTAAAAGTGATTATCCGCGGTTAGCTAATTATTATCTTAAATATTTTGGTGATGTTTCAGCGGCTGAACTTAATAATTTAAAAAAATGGGATTTGCTTATTTTACCTAATGATTATCAATGGATCTTTCCAGAATTTTTTAGTGAATATAAAAAAGCTAAAACGGATGGCCTAATTTTAGCCTATACCTATCCAGCGATGGTTATGAGTAGCAATTTAAATAGTTTATTTAGAACAGTGGAGGCCGAAAATTTATGGCTACGAGATGATAATGGTGCAAAAGTAGAAATGTGGCCCGGACTATATGCCGTAAATATTAATAATCCTAAATGGCAGGTGGCTAATAATCAATTTTTAAGTCAGGAGCTAGATTGGCGCAAATGGGATGGCCTAATGTTTGATACGGTTGAAAATAGTCTGGCTCGCTTTAATCAAAATGGTCTAGATATTAACGGTGACGGTCAGGCTGATTCTTTAGAGTCAGTTGATAGGTTATGGCAGCAAGGCCTGGCTAATTTATTAGCAAAGACTCGTGAGTCAATCGGTGATGATAATCTAATGATTATTAATGGCAGTTCTTTACCAGTCTATCAAAAAAACATTAATGGACGGATGTTTGAAACTTTTCCCGCCCCCTGGGAAGGCGATGGCACTTGGAGTGCCTCTATGGAACAATATCTTCAGAAATTACCAGGACAAAATTATCCCCCAACACTTTATATTATTAACGCTAATACTAATAATGCCGGGAAACAAAATGATTATCAAAAGATGCGCTTTGGTCTTACCAGCACTCTTTTAGGAGATGGTTATTTTTCTTTTGATTATGGAGATAAAGCCCATGAACAGCTGTGGTGGTATGATGAATACTTAGTTAATTTAGGGCAACCAGTTTCCTCTCCTTATAATTTATTAGCACCCCAGGATAATAAAATTAAGCCTGGACTATGGCGTCGCGATTTTGAACTGGGAGTAGCAGTGGTTAATTCTACTGATAAACGTCAAGTTTATGTATTAGATAAAGAGGAGTTAGAAAAAATTCGGGGCAGCCAAGATACTTTAGTTAATAATGGTCAGATTGTAAATTATTTAGCGATTCAACCTTATGATGGATTGATTTTACTAAAAAGAAATTTAAATATTGTGGGTCAGACTTTTTATAATGGCGGTTTTGTTCGAGTTTTTAATCAGCGAGGTCAAAGCGAACGCAATGGATTTTTTGCTTATCAACCTAATTTAGCGGGTGGCGACCAGGTTATTTTAGCAGATATTGATAACAATAAGAGTTTAGAGCAGATAGTTAATCGACGTAGTGAAGTAATGGTAACAAGACGAGGTCAGATTATTTATAAATGGTATCCTTTTGGCAAGTTATATTTATCGCGGCCAAGTTTGGCAATATATCAAGTAGGGGAGAAAACACCTGATCTTGTTATTGGAGCAGGTGAAAATACTATGCCGGTAGTTCGTTTTTATAATTATCGGGGTCGGCTTCTTAAACCAGAGTGGCTGGCTTTTGATAAAAATTTTCGGGGCGGTATTAATGTAGCCGCTGGGCCGCTAAATAGTACAGAAATGGCTATCGCTGTTACACCTAGAGGGGGTATGCCAGCAGTTATTAGGCTTTATTCGCCCGAAGGTAAATTATTAACTCCAGAGTGGCTGGCTTTTGATAAAAATTTTCGGGGCGGTGTTAAGGTAGCCATCGGTGATATTAGCGGAGACGGGGAGGCTGAAATTGTGGCCGTTGCTAGTGCCGGCGGTGGACCCCAAGTGAGAATTTTTAACCGCTATGGCAAGCTCTTAGGTCAGTTTCAGGCCTTTCGGGAAGAAGCTAAAACTGGTTATGAGGTGATGATTAATGATTTAGATGGCGATGGACGAGGAGAAATTTTAGTTGGTCAAATTAATTAAGTGCTATAATTATAATATGTGGCAAGCTATTAAAACAAAATGGAAGACCTATTGTAAACGTTTTTATACTGGACGCCCTTGGCTAGTAGTTTTAGATATAGGTTTTATTTTTATTATTTTATTATTGTTTTGTCTATGGCGGCTGATAGTTTATTATGAAAAACTTCCCATCAATGACAATCTTAATTTACCAGTTCATAAAGCTATATCTCCTAAAACAATGCCCTTAGAATGGCAAGTGGTTTTTAGTTCCAAAGTTATTGATGATGCCTTAAAAGAATTGACTGCCGAGATGAGCTATAAAAATTTAGCCAGTGAATCACTCACTATTCATTACCAATGTGAAGAGGTTAAAACCCATAGGTCTTTAATGCTTAGTTTAGAAGATAGTGAGGCAACAACTAGCGTCAGCATATTAGAAAAACAATTAACACCTCAAGAAATAGGAACTTCTAGCCTGATCCTTTCTTTGCCAGATGAATTATTAATTAAGGGTAAGAACCTAGACATAGACTGTCAACTATTAGCTTATTTAGGACAACAGTTTTGGCCAGCAGTTCATCAGCAATTTTCTTTTAAAGTAGCCGGCGAGGTTAAAGCTTCAGCTGGCGCCTATTTTTATACTCCAGAAGGAGATCAAGTAGGTATTGGTCCATTACCGCCCATAGCAGGATTGCCGACTAGTTATTTAATAACTTGGACTTTAGAAAATCAGGGTGGCCATTTGAGTGATATCCAATTTTCTGCCCAATTAGCCCCGGAGGTAAGCTGGCAGGGTGAAGCTGGTTTAACGGGCGGTACTTTATTTTATGATGCTGCCAACCATAAAGTTAACTGGCGCCTAGCTGAATGGCCAGTTGATGCTATTAAGAAACAGGCCAGTTTTTATGTATCCCTTACTCCTACTGATGATATGGTGAGCACTACACCGCTTTTATTACTCTCTGGTCAGTGGCGAGCTAATGATAGTTGGTCAGAAAAAGAATGGCAAGGAAGTTTACCTGATTTATCTACTAACTTAGAATATGACACCCACTCAGCAGGACAGGGGCAAGTGGTCAGCCAATTTTATTGATATATAGTTAGCTGAGAGATAAAATTATAGGGTAAGATATTTTTAAAATATATGTTGAGAGAAAAAAATGTTTGGTTGGAATCCAAACCAAACAATAAAGATGAGATTAATTTGCAACAACAGGATCAACACGAGCTAGACAAAAATTATGCCCGGCAACTCATTGAGGCTGATAAAGGCGAAGCAGTCGCTAAAAATCTAGATAAATTTTCCGGTCTAGATCATAAAGAAATTGCTCATAAACTTATTAAGATTGGCGATGGATGGGAAGTTGCTGACAATCTAGACAAATTTTCCGGTTTAGATCATAAAAAAATTGCTCATAAACTTATTAAGATTGGCGAGGGCGGGGCAGTTGCCAAAAATCTAGACAAATTTTCCGGTCTAGATCGGGAAATTGCTCTTAAATTTATTGACTCTCGTTATGGCCTGGAAGTCGCCAAAAATCTAGACAAATTTTCCGGTCTAGACCATAAAGAGATTGCTCTTAAACTTATTGAAACCGGCGATGGTTGGGCTGTCGCTAACAATCTAGACAAATTTTCCGGTCTAGACCATAAAGAAATCGCCTTTAAACTTATTGAAGCTCATGAGGGTGAGGCTGTGGCGCGTAATCTAGACAAATTTTCCGGTCTAGACCATAAAGAGATTGCTTTTAAACTTATTGAGACCGGTGATGACTGGGCAGTTGTCAAAAATCTAGACAAATTTTCCGGTCTAGATCGGGAAATCGTTCTTAAATTTATTGATTCTCGTTATGGACGGGAAGTTGCTAACAATCTAGACAAATTTTCCGGTCTAGATCGGGAAATTGCTCTTAAATTTATTGATTCTCGTCAGGGCGATGCAGTAGCTGACAATCTAGACAAATTTTCCGGCCTAGACCATAAAGAAATTGCTCTTAAACTTTTTGAGGCTGGTAATGGTTGGGCTGTCGCTCACAATCTAGACAAATTTTCCGGCCTAGATCATATAGATATCGCCTTTAAACTTTTTGAGGCTGGCGATGGCCGGGCTGTTGCTAACAATCTAGATAAATTCTCCGGTCTAGACCATAAAGAAATTGCTCTTAAACTTATTGAGGCTCATAAGGGTGAGGCTGTTGCTAACAATCTAGAAAAATTTTCCGGCCTAGATCATATAGATATCGCCTTTAAACTTTTTGAGGCTGGCGATGGCCGGGCTGTTGCTAACAATCTAGAAAAATTCTCCGGTCTAGACCATAAAGAAATTGCCCATAAACTTATTGATGCTGGTAATGGTGAGGCTGTCGCCAACCATCTAGATAAATTCTCCGGTCTAGACCACCAAGAGATTGCTCTTAAACTTATTGAGACCGGCGATGGCCGGGCTGTTGTCAAAAATCTAGAAAAATTTTCCGGCCTAGATCATACAGAAATTGCTCTTAAACTTTTTGAGGCTGGCGATGGTTGGGCTGTTGCTGCCAATTTAGAAAAATTTTCCGGCCTAGATCATACAGAAATTGCTCTTAAACTTTTTGAGGCTGGCGATGGTTGGGCTGTTGCTGCCAATTTAGAAAAATTTTCCGGACTAGACCATAAAGAGATTGCCCAGCAACTTATTGAGACTCATCAGGGTGAGGCTGTCGCCGATAATCTAGAAAAATTCTCCGGGCTAGACCATAAAGAGATTGCTCTTAAACTTATTGAGGCTCATAAGGGTGAGGCTGTTGCTAACAATCTAAAAAAATTTTCCGGGCTAGATCATAAAGAGATTGCTCTTAAACTTATTGAGGCTCATGAGGGCCGGTCTGTCGCCAATAATCTAGATAAATTTTCTGGACTAGATAAGGAGATAGCCCTTAAACTTATTGAGGCTGGTGATAGCCGGTCTGTCGCCTATAATCTAGAAAAATTTTCCGGACTAGACCATAAAGAGATAGCCCTAAAACTTATTGAGTCTCAGTATGGCGGGGCTGTCGCCGATAATCTAGATAATTTTTCTGGCCTAGACCATAAAGAGATTGCCCATAAGCTTATTGAGACTCATCAGGGTGAGGCTGTCGCCAATAATCTAGATAATTTTTCTGGCCTAGACCATAAAGAGATAGCCCTAAAACTTATTGAGTCTCAGTATGGCGGGGCTGTCGCCAAAAATCTAGATAAATTTTCTGGTCTAGATCATAAAGAGATTGCCCATAAACTCATTGATTCTGGTTTCGCTAATGTGGTGAGTAATAATTTAGAGAAATTTCAGTTATCCCCTCAGGAATTTTGTAGTTGCATACAGCAGAGTTTTCCTGAACTGTGGGAACGGTTAGCTGCTAATTGGCCACCACTAGCTAAAACAGTAGTTAACTTTCCAGAATTACTGAGCGAACTTTTTCAAAATAAAGGCAAGAAGTTGTTAGAGATGGAAAAAAGTATTAACAATAGTCCTTTCTTACTTAAAGCTCTTGAAGACAATCCCCGTTATGGCAGCCGTCTAGCCTTAAAATATCATCAATTTGACGATATTGCTAAAACAGATATTAAAACTTTGTTTGAAGCGGAAGCAGATATTTTAAGCAAGCATCCTTCACTAGACAAAGAGTCTCCAGAGTTTAGACGCTTAATGCAAGAACGACTAGCTTCATTGAGTAATAACCCTCAGATTATAGAAGAATTAAAGAAGCGAGGGGTTGATGTTGACCAATGGCTAAATTATGACCACACCATTGATTTTACTTTAGGTTCAGCAGAAGATATTAAGTTATCTGAAAAAGTTACTATTCCTCTTACTCGGATTAAAGAAGTTTTAAGCCGCTACCAAGAATCTCTCACTACTATTTTAGCAGAGTATAAGCCAGAACTGCAGAAAGCCTCTACCCCTAATCCAGAGATAGAAACAGTCCAAGAAAATATTGACTCCCTTCAGGCTCAACTAGAACATGAGACTGACGAAACTAAAAGGCAAGGTATAAGGAAAGGTCTAGCCAATCTAGAAGCTAAAGCTCAAAACTTAAAACCCACTATTAGTATTTGGAGCAAGATTCAGAGCATGGTTTTTAGATCGCAATCAATGATTGATAATATTTTTAGATTACATGATATCTGCGCTGCTAATGAAACTAACCTGGCCACTATTACTGACCGGCCTAGTTTAATAAAAGAGAAAGACAAGTTACAAAAAAACACGGCTCAATTGCAGAAATCTTTTGCCGACTTTGTCTTCTTCTTTGACACCTATGAAGCTAAATTACGGGAATTAATAGCTCCAGTCTTAACCCCTGATCGGACTGACGCTTTATTGCAAGCTAATAATGAGGTACTGGGTGAAGATTTACAGCATTACAATATTGACCGAGAAACTATCCTTGATATTTTTAATAAAGATAAGGGTGGTGATGATACTAAATTAAACGGCCGAGATATGAAAGTCACTGTGGCCTCGCGCAGTACTGAAGATCTTTATTTGGGCAATTATTGCCCCTGCTGTATTTGCATAGATAGTTCCTATCATGGAGCTACTTCACCTATTGCTGATTTTGTAACTGACTTGGGTATACAGAATATAGTGGTATATGATGAGAAAAAACATATCCCAACAGTAGTCTGCTGGACCTTTATTGGAGAAGATAGTGAGAATGGCGAGCCTATTATGGTAATTGACAATATTGAGGCCAATACTAAATATACTACTGAATATGGCAATACTATTAGTGAGGCTCTTAAAAAATTCATTACTGACTATGCCCAAACTATTAATGTCCAACGAATAGTCCAAGGGCCACACAATAATGATCTAGAAATTTTCCCCTTGCGGGAAGTTAAGAGGAAACTGGGTGGTATCTACAATAGAGGCACAGGCTACTATCTAGAAGCTGAAAAGGACTAATGGGATGAGGGATTAAAGTAGGGGGACAGCTAGCCATTAGTTTTATATTTGCGGTAATACAATAATTTGCCAGCTTCCGAACAGATGAAATAGACAAATACAATAGCTATTATTAGTAATAAATTAGCAACGGTTGGAGGAACAAAATGAAAGAAATTTTGTCCTAAGGCAGTAAAAGGTAAAGTAATAGTAATTATTAATATTAAAAGACTTGGTAATAGTATTGACCGTGGTGGCTTAACAGCTTTTATAAACAGAGACTTGGTTCTTATGGAGAAAAATAGACTTAATTCAGTTAAAACACTGCCAATAAACCAATTAGTTTGTAGGGTGGCTGGTCCAGCTGGGCGAAAAGAGGCGAAGAAGACAAAATCAAAGATAGCGCTAATAATACCTAATATAATAGCTAGATGAGTTATTTGGCTAGCTTCATATTTTTGGGGTGATAATAGCTCGTCAGGAGCTACCGTGTCGCCGGATATCATGACCATCGGTAGATCAGATAAAAGGTTAAGCAGTAGAATTTGTACTGGCAGCATCGGTAAAAATGGTACCAGTAGTGAAGCGGTGGCTACGGCAAAAAAATTACCAAAATTAGAAGCTAAAGTAGCCTTGATATATTTAGTAGTATTAGCAAAGACACGACGGCCATATTCAATACCATCTAAGATAACATTTAAATTTTTATTAATAAGAATAATATCTGCAGCCTCACGGGCAATATCGGCGGCACTGTTAACTACCAAAGAGACTCCAGCAATTTTTAGGGCGGGGGCGTCATTAATACCTTCGCCTAAGAAACCTACAGCATAATTACGTCGCAAGGTATTAACGATATCGTATTTTTGCTCGGGATTTACCCGGGCAAAAACTACTTTATTATTTAAAGCTTTAAGTTTTTGGGCGGGTAATAATTGTTGCCAGGTTGCGCCGGTTATAGCTTGAGTAGAACGTTCAATTAGGCCAATCTCCTTAGCTACGGCTATAGCTACTTCTAGACTGTCGCCCGTAATAATTTTAATTTTCACTCCTAAGGATTTAGCTTTTTTGATAGCCGCTTTAGTACTGGGCTTAATAGGGTCCACAAAAGAGATAACCCCTAAAAAATTGAAATTGTTTACCTGTGATAAATTTTTTGTGTCTTGAATAATAAATTCGGATAATGATTGACTAGCGACTGCTAGAGTGCGTCGCCCCTTGCGCCCCTCTTTAATAGTCCAGTCAATTATTTTTTGTTGCTCTTTGGGCGTTAAACCCTGAGAATGGGCGATAATTTCTTCAGGAGCGCCGCGAGTAATAATGTGGTGGCCATTGGCGTCTTCAATTAAGACAATATTGCGATTAATGGTTGGGCTGAATGGTTCCTCGGCTAATTTAAGAGTTTGTTTGATTAGAGATTGATCGGCTGGGGTTATTTTTTGCCAAATAGCAATATCAAAAGGTTCTAGCATTTGCTCATTAAAAGCAGAGGCTTGGGCGGCAGCCAATAAAGTAGCTCTTGGTTCTTTAGAATAGATATCATATACAGTTAAATTGTTTTGGGTAAGGGTACCAGTTTTATCGCTGCAGAGAATCTCAATTCCCCCTAAATCTTCAACCGCCGAAAGACGTTTTACTATTACTTTCTTTTTAGCTAATTGTCTAGCGCCGTGCGATAATGATATAGTAGTAACTAAAGGGAGGGCTTCGGGTATGACACTAATAGTGAGAGCAATTAGAAAGACCATTAAATCTAGAATATTTATTTGTCCTTTTTTAACCGTTAAGCTTATAATAAAGACAATTAATAAAGTATAGCCAATAAGTTTTAGGATGAAGTGAGAAAATTTAGTGATACCTTTTTGAAAATCACTAATTTTTTTTGTTTCGGCAGCTAGTTTAGCAATATGACCAAACTCGGTCTGTGGTCCAGTAGTAAGTACCAGTGCTTTAGCTTGGCCACTTATTATATTGGTGCCGGCAAAACAAAGATTATTAGCTTCCTGGTAATTGATGGCAGTTTTTTTAGCAGTTTGTTCAGTTTTGTAGACGTTAGCTGATTCGCCCGTGAGTATGCTCTCATCAACTGTTAAATTATTTTGACTAATAATTCGTACATCAGCGGGAACTTTATCGCCAGTTTTTAAGATAATGATATCGCCTGGCACTAAGTTCTCGCTAACAATAGCGGTAATTTGACCATCGTGCAGCACACGCGTTATATTGCTGGTGTATTTTTTAAGAAAACGGGCTGTTTTTTCCGAGCTATATTCTTGGTAAAAGCCTAGAGCTACATTAATTACTAAAAAGATAATAATCATTAAAGCATCCATGGTTTCTCCTAAAACAAGAGTTAGAATTATGGCTACTAGCAGAAGATAAATAAAGGCAGATTGAAATTGGCGTATAAATATTTTTAAAGTATTGATGCTACTAGTGGTTATACTATTGTTGCCATATTGTTTTAGGCGGTGAGTTGCCTCTAGCTGGCTGAGTCCTTGATGATAATCAGTATGAAAAATATTGGCCAAATAGTCGCGATGCTTGCTGTTGTAATATAATGTTGAAGCCGGTGGATTATTTAAGAGATGGGCTGGTTGTTTCATTGTAATATTTATTATTTTTTATACTTTTTATTATGCCACTAAATATAGGAGATCACAACTGGTTGTATCAATAATGGTATATTTTAAAATGTAGGGTAATCGGAGATACCTGGAAGTAGGTTCAAAAATATTGGCTAGTTTATATTTTAAGATTTAATATTTTCATTGACATTTTTAAATGAATATGTTACGATAAGCAATCTTTTAAAAAGACTAAATTTTGTTTTTAATTTCTAATATTTTATGTCTAAAAGTAAAGTAAAGTTAGGTAAAATTGGTGGGCTGATAGCGTTTATTTTAATAACCGCTGCTATTATAGCGGTGCCTTTTACTTATGGTCGGGTTAAACCATATTATGATGGTGATGCCATCAATTATCGTGGACGCTTGCTCATAGCCTCAACCAATATGAGTCGCTTGCAGATACTAGAAGTGAACGATGGGCATATTGCTGTATTGGCTGAATTAACCCCTGATAAAACTGGTTATCTGCCAGGTGATGATTTTTATAACTGCGTTTTTCATGAAGAAGGCAGCGAGTTGTTTCTTTATGCCGTTAATGGTCGCTATCTTTATAAATATAATATTAATAATCCACAAGAGCCAGAATTGGTCGGTAAAGTTAAGGATAATTCTTGGGATTGGTTTAGCTCGGTAGCTGTATCCAGCGGGCAAATTACTACTGCCGGCACTAAGGGGGTAAAGATTTGGAATAATAATCTACAAGTTGTAGATAATTTGGCAGTTAAATTGGATAACCCTTTTAGTTATACTTTAAGCCGTGATTTTTTAGTGGCAGTTGGTGGAGACAATCTCAAAATATATAGCCTGCAATCCAGAAAATGGATAAATAGCGTTAGTTTAACAATTAAAGAAAATAATAATCGTCAGATTTATAATGATCCAATCACTAGTTCTATCTATGTGGTTGATGACTGGGCAGTTAAACAGTTTGATTTTAATGGCAACTTACTTAATACTTTTAAGTTTACCGGTACTAATGGTTATGATATTGTACCCTCCACAAATGGCCAGCAACTTTATTTTAGCGACGGTATTGGCGTAGTGCGGCTTAACAAAGCTAATTTACAGCCAGACATTTGGTCTTATGTTAAAGATATGGGGGTGAGCGATAGTTGGTCAATGGGTCTTAGGGCGGTTAATTGGCAGGGCCATGACCACTTAGTAATTTTTAATAATGGAGCTATAACTGTGCTGAATAATCAACTAAAGAAGGTGGCTAATTATAATTCTACTGAGGAGCGATCAGCGGAGCAGTCAGTATATACCGAACCGCTGAGTCTTAGTGTAGATAAAAATCGAGCGCCCGTCGGGAGTGAAATTTCGCTGCGCGGTACTGGCTTTTTACCTAACGAATCTTTAGAAGTGAAATTTTTAAGTAATCCTCAGGCTATATCAACAGTAGTTGCTGATAATTTGGGTCGGTTTCAGAAGACAATTACGGTCCCACAAATAGCTAGCGGGATTAATCCCACTGTTAATCCATGGCCTACTGATATCAGGGTAACTGGCAAAACCAGCCTGAGAACCTATAGCATTAATTTTCAAATGGAGTATTAATTTTTAAGTATAATGTTTAGTTGACTATGAGGATTTATTTTATAGGACAAAAGGGCATACCCACCAAAAGCGGTGGTGTCGAAAAATATGTTGAGGCCTTAGCCACCAACCTGGTCAAGAATGGACAGGAAGTTTTTGTCTATACTAGACCGTACTATACTAATAGGAAATTAACTGAATATCAGGGGGTAAAATTAATTAGTCGGCCCAGTTGTCCCACCAAGCATCTAGATACTTTTACTCATACTTTAGTTTGTACTCTTGATGTGTTATTTCGCCGGGCCGATATAGTACACTTTCAAGCTATTGGGCCAGCGTCATTATTATGGATAGTAAAAATTTTTAAACCTAAGACTAAAGTAATTTTTACTTTTCATTGTCAGAATTATCAACATAATAAAAAGTGGGGGCGGTTGGCTCGTCTTTATCTCCATCTTGGTGAGATTATTGGTTGCCGTTTAGCTGATGAAGTCATTACTGTTTCTCGCGGTTTGACCAGTTATGTGAAGGAAAAATATGGACGTGAGGTTAACTATATACCTAACGGGGCAAATGTTGTCGACGATAGCGTTAATTCAGACATTCTATCTCAATTAGGATTAGAGTCGCAGAAATACATTTTAGTAGTTACTCGTTTGGTCAGGCATAAGGGCTTACATTGTTTAATAAGAGCTTTTCAGAAATTAGATACTGATAGTAAATTAGTTATTGTTGGCGATGAAGCGTACACTGAGGATTATGCGAGCCAATTAATTAAATTAAGCCAAAACGATCCGCGGATTATTTTTACCGGCGAACGTTTAGGCAATGATTTAGCTCAATTATTTAGAGGAGCTAGATTATTTGTTCAACCATCAGAGTCAGAGGGTTTATCCATTGCTTTATTAGAGGCTATGGCCTATGGAGTGCCAGTTTTAGTGAGTGATATTCCTGCTAATTTAGAGGTTATAGGGGATTGTGGTTGGTCGTTTCGGAGTAGTGATGTTGACGATTTGGCGGCTAAACTTAGAGAGTGCCTAGATAATCCAGACCGTACTAGTCAATTTGTTGAGGCAGCGCAGCGCCGGATTAAGGCAGAATATAACTGGCATGATATTACCAATCGGACTTTGCAAATTTACGGTCTATCCCAAGTCTAAGGCTTGACGCTAGCCGTTAATTTATTATTTATATTTAGTAGATTATCGGCTGGTAATAAGCTAGCAAGTACATTAAAAAAATAAAATGCCCTGATAATTTGGGGCGAAGGAGAAAAAAATGAAAAAGAGAAGTTTCTTGCTTTTTCTGGCCGGCGTGGTGGTAGGGAGTCTATTGATTCTTACGGCATGTTCTGACATGCCAACCATAGCCCAGCCAGAAAATATCCCCGGCATAAAATTATCACAAGGGGGTAGGGATGTTGATTCCCTTTTGGCCAATATTATGACCATTTTTGTGGTCACAGTACCAGAGGGGAGTAATCCAATTTCTTATGCTTGGGATTTCGGGGACACTACCAGCAGTGTTATAACGAATATTCCGCAGGCGGAACACCGTTATACCGCTGCGGGAAACTATGTAGCCAGGGTGGTGGTAACCTATGCCGACGGGGGTAGCACCACTTACTCCCGAAATGTGAAGGTATATGTCCCAGAGTTTCCACCCTTGGATGATATTTTAATTTTAATATCATCCAACCAGGAAAATTCTGGTAAGTGGACTTACCATCTAGGCTTATCCACTGAGGCTTATAGTTATGGTCCCGGAGGAAACCCGTTTATAACGGGTGAGTCCAATGGGGTAATTATTACTAACCCAGTGAATAACACCAATTATTCCTGGGTGCAGCTAGTAAACAACCAGCAAGATGGCCGTCTTATTGTTGACGTCACTTGCTGGGACCAAGATGAAGTTCTCCTCAATTATGGAGGGAATTTTATCTATGATGCCCCATCTACCCAATGGAATTGGGCAATTATAGAAGGGAGCATCTTTTATGTCCATAACACCCCTCCACAGCAGGGAGGTAATTTATGTTTTGCCCTCAGGGGTGGGCAATTACTACTCCCTGGGGGTGGTGGGCAGTTGCCAGGGTTGCTAGGTGATAGTTCCCCGGCAACTTTACGGATGACGGTAATAACCGATCCTATGTCTATAAAATTATTTTTTAACCTGGATCGGCTAGAGAATTTTCAGGGTGGAGCATGGGTGGAATATGTTTCCGCTACCCATGAAATTATCCACCAGCCCTTGACCCTGTCGTCCTTTTTTTCGGGCTGGGGGGAGATTACTATACCACTAGCGGCCCTAGCTGATGATCCGGTAAAAGTCCGTTATGGCCATCTTGATGATAGCTTGGCGGATATGGCCGGCTCAGAGTACTGGGTTCCTGCTGATCAATGGTTGGAGTTTTATCTCCAGCCAATAAATGGTAAGGGTGGCAAAAGGGGCGGTTGGCGTATGATAACCGTCACCACCCCCCTATAACTTATAAAATTTATTTGACCCGTTGGTGTATTAGTTAGCCCAACCGCTAATTATCACCACGGGTCTTTATTTTTTTAGAAGAATTATTTACAATATGATTATGGGAAAATATACTTTATTTATTGATACTGTTTCTCGGCCGGGTGTCCTGTTGGCCTTAAAAAGAGAAGGGGATATAGTGGCTCAAGATTTTTATCCGGGTAATCGTGAGCAGGCTGAGACATTATTGCCTAGTATTAAGCAGTTATTAGCTGATGCAGATTTAAAGTTATCTAATCTAGAAAGGATCGAAGTAGTTAATCACGGGGGTAGTTTTACTTCTCTGCGACTGGGAGTAGTCATAGCTAATGCTCTAGGCTATGCCCTGGGTGTGCCAGTAAGGGGGACTACTGGACAGCCGTTTTTAGCTTCGGGCTATCAAATTGTGGTACCAGAATATATTAGTGAACCCAACATCACTTTAAGAGATAAAACTTGTTAGGTAAAAGGTGAATACAATTTTTGTTTGTTGGTTTTTTATTTCTAAGTTTTTATACTCCATAGGGAGTATTTTTTATTGCTATTTTTTCTTTATTATTAGCTATATTTCGTGCTATTAATTTAGGCCTTGACACTTATTAGAGAAAGGCCTATAATTTCCATTGTGGTGAATAGTGGTGAATAGTGGTGAATTACTGGCCACTATCTCTAACTCCTAAGCAATGTTTATCGGCGAATTTCAACACAATTTAGATGAAAAAGGACGCTTGGCCATTCCAGCCAAGTTTCGCGCTGATTTAAAAAAAGGAGCAGTTGTAACCAAAGGCTTGGACAACTGCTTGTTTTTATACACTAAAGACGCTTGGGAGGAATTAATTACTAGCAAATTGAGCCGTCTGTCATTTAATAAGGCTAACCAGCGGGCCTTTGCCCGATTTATGCTTTCTGGAGCCTCTGAGGTAGAGTTTGACGCTCAGGGCCGGATTGTTTTACCCGAATATCTACGCCACTTTGCTGATTTGCATAAGCAGGTGGTGATTGCCGGTCTTTATGATCGTCTAGAAATTTGGGACAAGGACCGCTGGGAAGCTTACCGGGCGGATAATGATCAAGCTAGTAGCTCAATTGCTGAGTCGCTGGACAACCTTTTGTAGTATGGAATACCACCATACTCCGGTTTTACTTCAGGAGGTTTTGGCAGTTTTACAACCACAGGAGGGACAACGGTTTATTGATGCCACGCTAGGCAGCGGAGGTTACACCATGGCTTTAGCTAAAGCTGTCGGTCCGACTGGTCTTATTGTGAGTTTTGATTTAGACCCATTAGCTATTCAAGCTGTCCGCGAGAAGTTGTCCCACGAAAATATCCAGAATGTTCTTTTAATTAATGATAATTTCGCTAATTTAACTGAGGCTTTAAAGAAACAAGGGCTGGAAGGTCCATTTAATGGCATAGTATTAGACTTAGGTTTATCATCAGCTCAGTTGGCTGATGCTAATCGGGGGTTTTCTTTTGAACATGATGGGCCATTAGATATGGCTTTTGGGCCAGGAAGTCCGAGGTCAACTAGCGAGATTGTCAATCATTGGACAGAAAGTGAATTGAGGCGCATTATCCGTGATTATGGTGAGGAACCCTGGGCTGGACCATTAGCTAAGGCCATTGCTAAATATCGTCGTCGTCAGCCGATTACTAGGACCAAGGAGTTAGTAGAAATAGTGGAGCAGGTATTGCCACCTCATTATGTGGCCAGAAGTCGTCATCATCCCGCCACTAAGTTATTTCAGGCCTTACGTATTGCTACTAATCAGGAGCTAGAAAACTTAACCTCTGTCCTTAATCAGTCCCTAAGCTTGTTGTGCCCCCATGGCCGCATTGTTGCTGTGACTTTTCATAGCTTGGAAGATCGGATAGTTAAACATTTTTTCTTAAGGGAAAGTAAAGATTGCCTATGCCCGCCAGAGTTTCCTATCTGTCAATGCGGCCATCACGCACAGTTAAAAATAATTTATCGTCATCCGCTTAGAGCTAGCGAGGCTGAAAAAGCGGTTAATCCGCGAGCTCGTAGTGCTAAATTACGCGCTGCCAGTAAACTTTAATTAAATATTAATTCACCCCTATGACAGTCAGCCACCAAGAACTAGTTTCTCCTAATTGTTTAAGGCAAAAATCAGCCAATACTAAAAAGTGGCAATGGCGGCGAATAAATTATTGTTTATGGTCAGGGATAGTTTTATTAATTTTAGCTTATTTAGTCGTAGCCAATAATTTGGCTATCCAGACATTTGCCCTGCGAGATTATAAAAAGCAACTAGCTAAATTAGAACAAGAACAAGCTGATTTGCAGACTGAGGTAGCTAAACTTAATTCATATAGCTATTTGCAGCAACAAGTACAAAATTTGGGTATGGTGCCAGTGAGTCGTTTATCTTACGCAGTAAGTGTCAATGATTTGATGGCTAAAAAGTAATTTTATGCCCCGGCCAGACAGACTAGTGGCTCAGAGCAGCCGGTTTAATATTCATAACCAACAAAAAAAGAAATTCAATACTAGTTTGAAATTAGTGTTGATTTTTTTTATTATTGCTGGTCTTACGGTAGTAGCTAGATTATTTTGGCTACAAATTATAAATCATGATTATTATTTAGCTAAAGCGCGCGATCAGCAGGAATTTTATGCTGAGCTTGCCCCGACCCGAGGTCAAATTTTTGTTTATGACAAGACAGCTAACGGTGGTAAGGAGCTTTATCCCCTAGCTACTAATCGGCGACTTTTTAACTTATATGCAGTACCGCGTGATTTAGAGATAAATAAAATTAATCAAAAAAGAGAAGAACAGACTAAAGCTCAGGAAAGGGGAACGGCTGATTATTTATTGCCAGTCATTATTAACCCCACTGATTTAGCTGAGGTTTTATTTGAAGCTTTTGATCAGCCAGCAATTATTGCCGAGATCAAACAGGCTGAACAGAATAATTTGAAGAAACAATTAGATGAAGAAATGTCTAAATTGCCTTCGGCGTCCAGCAGTGAAGAGATAGCCACAGCTAGAGAAGCTATCTTAAAAAGGCAGCAGGATTTACTAGCAGATAAATTTTACCAAGAGATGGCTCAAGCTCGATATGATGCCGCCCTTAAAGAAAAATCAGAGGCTAAGATTGCCGACTATTTAAAAATTTTAAATAAAGGCAATGACCCCTATGAAGTTATTACTAAGAAATTAGAAGGTGAGCAAATTCTTAAACTTTATTTTAAGATTTTAAGCCGAGTATGGGGTGATGCTACTTTAAGTCCAACTGATTTATCATTAGATGGGGAAACGGTTATATGGCAACCAAAAAATGAAGATAAAAAATATTCTATTATTGTAAATGGTTTGGGGCAAACTAGTCGAGAATATAGATATTATCCAGAAAAAAATATTGAGGCTAATATTTTAGGCTTTGTTTCTTTTGCCAATGATGACGATTTAATTGGTCAAGGTAAATATGGGTTAGAAGAAGCTTTTGATGATATTCTTGCTGGTCGGGCTGGTTTAGTGAAGGGAGATGTGAGCGCTAATCGGGCGGTTATTCTGGGTGGGCGAGATTATAGGGCGCAAACTAACGGTTCAGATTTAATTTTAACCATTGATCGTTCTATTCAGAATTTTGCTTGTACTAAATTATTGGAAGCAGTAGCTAAACATCAGGCTGACGGCGGCAGTGTAGTAATAATTGATCCCAAAACAGGGGCAGTTTTAGCGATGTGTTCGGCCCCTAATTTTGATCCTAATAATTATTCACTAGTTAAAGATTTACGGCAATTTAATAATCAGTCAACCTTTGAAGCCTATGAGCCGGGTTCNNAATTCAGATTTTAAGGGAAGGGGGGTAGTAAATATGGTTCGCGTTCTTCAAGATTCTTTAAATACTGGGGCGGTTTTTGTGATGCGCCAAATTGGATTAGAAAATTTTCGGGCTGGGGTAGTAAAGTTTGGTTTTGGCGAAAAAACAGGTATTGAGTTGCCAGCTGAATCGGCCGGCAGTATTAGTAATTTATATGAAAAATTTGGGCAAGACATTAATGCGGCCACTGCTTCATTTGGCCAGGGCATTAATGTAACAACCCTACAGATGGCTATGGCCTTTGGAGCGCTAGCCAATGAAGGTAAATTGATGAGGCCTTATTTAGTGCAAGAAATTGTTAGTCCGGATGGCACAAGGATTACTACTGAACCGCAACAGGTTGGTCAGGCTATTAGTCCCGAAGCAGCTAGAACGGTCAGTGGCATGTTGGTTAATGTAGTTGAAGATGGTCATGGCAAGAAAGCCGGCGTGGAAGGTTATTATGTGGCTGGTAAAACCGGGACCGCTCAAGTTCCCAGAAAGGATGGGCGAGGTTATATTGCCGGAGTTAACATTGGCTCTTTTGCTGGTTACGCTCCTGTAGATAATCCAGCCTTTGTTATGGTGGTGCGCATTGATCATCCGCGGGGTGTGGTCTGGGCTGAAAGTTCAGCCGCTCCATTATTTGGTGAAATTGCTAATTTTATTTTAAAATATAAACAGATTCCAGCCGAACGGCCAATTAAGAATTAATTTTTTATGTTCCAATCATTAGCGCGTTATATTTTAAAAATATTATCTCGGGCAGTAGTAGAGAAATACCAGCCCAAGATTGTCGGTATTACTGGTAGCGTGGGTAAGACAACTACTAAAGAGGCGATTTTATTAGTTTTAAGTAAAAAGTATAGAGTAAGGGGTAATATAAAAAATTATAATAATGAAATTGGTTTACCGCTTACCATTTTAGGCAGCACCTCACCTGGCCGTTCGCCTTGGGGATGGGTTAAGGTTATTATTGGGGCTTTAGGATTATTAATTTTTAGAGATAAAAATTATCCCGAATTTTTAGTTTTAGAGATGGGGGTAGACCATCCTCAGGACATGGATTATTTATTAACTGTTGTTCAGCCAATTATTGGGGTGGTGACAGCGATTGGCCAGGCTCATTTAGAATTTTTTGGCACTCCTGATAGTATTGCTGAAGAGAAAGGCAAATTAGTGGCCAGCTTACCTCCATCGGGTATAGCTATTTTAAATGCTGATGATCGGCGAGTAGCAACTATGGCTTCAAGGTGTAAGGGTAAAGTAATAACCTATGGTTTTGGTCCTGAGGCTCAAGTTAGAGCGACAGAGATAATTTTTAATTATCGTCAAGCTAGCAAGCTATCTATTGAGGCCTTAACAGGAATAAGTTGTGAACTTCATTATCATGAGAGTATGGTTCCCTTATCTTTACCCTTGATTATGACCGAAGCTGCCCTTTATTCAGCGTTAGCAGCAGTCGCCGTGGGACTTAGTGAGGATTTAGGACTTATAGAGATTGCCGATACTCTTCAAGATTTTCGGCCGTTGCCAGGACGTTTTAATTTATTGTCCGGCTTCAATGATAGTATTATAATTGATGATTCATACAATGCTTCACCCACTTCTGTGCTTGCGGCCTTAGAAATTCTAGCTAATTTGCCAGTAGATGATTCGGCTAAACGGATAGCGGTACTGGGAGATATGTTAGAGCTAGGTTTAGACAGTCCAGCGGAACATCGGCGGGTAGGGCAGGTTGTTGCCGGTTTGCCTATTGGTCGTTTAATATTGGTGGGGCCGCTGGCTAAATTAATTGGCGAGGAGGCCCAGAATATGGGGTGGTCGGGGAGATTAGACTATTTTAATGACTCTAGCGAGGCAGCCTTAAAAATCAAAGAAATAATTTCTTCACCAGCAACTATTTTAGTTAAAGGTTCACAGGGGGCTCGAATGGAAAAAATAGTTAAAGAGCTTTTAGCAAATCCTCAAGAGGCTAGTAGATATTTAGTACGTCAAGATGGTCATTGGTTAGCTAACTTTTAATTTTCTGCTATAATATATCTTATGAATATAATTTGGCTTATTAGTAGAGAAATATTAGCTTGGCCTTTCTGGTGGTATTCTTATGGCTGGTCTTTTTGGATGAAATATTGGGGCCGGTGGTTAAAAAAACAAGAACATAGTCTGGCTTTGTTGGTGTGGATAAAGAATATTTTTGTGCCAATGTATGGCCAGCGAGATATTTGGAGTTTCATTATTAGCTTTGTGGTAAGATTAGTGCAAATAATTGTTAGGTTGGCCATTTGGCTTATTTGTGTGGCTGTTACTGTGATAGCCATAATTCTTTGGCCATTAGCGCCGCTTATGATTTTTTACTATCTCTATATATTATATTATGGCGGACGAAAATAAAATAAATGGTTGGTTTGTTTGTGAAAATTGCCATGGTTTGGGCGTAGACAATGGTCGGCCGTGTCGGAACTGTAAAGGATGGGGTGTGGGGTGGTTTGGCGCTAATTGTTGGTTTTTTGTTGATTGGCCAACCAGGTGGCAGAAGTTGAAAGAAAAATTAATTAGTCAAAAGATCTTAAATATTTTAGATGTATTAATTTATTTAGCGGCCATAAGCGGAGTGATAGTTATTGTTTGGTATATAGGCCAAGCTACCGGTTGGTTTATTAATTGGTCGGCAGTGGGGACCGTAGATTGGTGGATTCAGCCGGTATGGCCTCTTCGGTGGTTGGCATGGTCAGTAGTGTTTGACCTTTTAACGGTTTATCGTTTAATAAAAAATAGTCAAATAGCTCGATTACCCCGCTGGCCAGATGTTGANNTTAAACGATTCTTTAGTGAAGGCCTTATTGTTTCGTTTAAATTTAAATGGTCAAGATATTGCTGATAAGCTTAAAAAATATGAAGTTAAGGGCGAGAACCATTCTCTGACAGTGAGTTTGTCTTCCGAGGTTAAGATAGCCCTTATCCAGGGGGTCGCTAGCGCTTGGTCAACCAATGATTTGCCTTTGTCAGTGGATTTTTTAGCTCCCCTAATTCATCACAGTTCTCTTGTAAAAGAAATCATTTATGATTTAGGAGCCAAAGAAGAACAATTTGCGGCGGTAGCTAATTGGTTTCATATTAATCGGCACCTAGCTAAGACTTATAAACAAATGCGAGATCTAGCCCAATTTAAGCCCTCTTCTAATATGGATCGTGCTTATACGGCTAAGGCCACCCCATTTTTGAACCACTATGCTCATGATTTGACTTTAGCGGCTAAGAATAACCAACTGCCTTTGTGTGTAGCACGTCAAAAGGAACTGAGCCAGATACTTGATGCTTGGTCGGCTGGAAGATTAGGGATAATTTTGGTTGGTTCAGCCGGAGTGGGGAAAACATCTTTGGTGTATGGACTAGCTCAATTAATGGTGGAAGAAAATGTTCCTTCTTTTTTACAAGATAAAAGATTAGTGGAAGTAGATGTGCCTTCTTTGATTGGTGGTGTATCGCCCGAAGAGGCTCAGGCTAACTTAGAGCGGATTATTGTGGAAGTTAATCAAGCTGGTAATATTATTCTCTTCTTTGACCAAGTAGACAAAATTGCTGGTCTTACTGTGGGGGAAGAACAGAGTTTGGATTTATCGGATATTTTAGCTAATGCTCTCCAGCGAGGAGCTTTGCGGTGTATAACCACAGCCAGTATGGAGAATTATCGTAAATATATTGCTGAGCGTTCGCTGGGAGCTAATTTGGCTAAAATTGACGTCACTGAGCCTGATGATCAGCAGCTTATGATTATGGCAGAACACTGGGCTAGCTATTGGGAGAAACGTTGGGGAGTGGTATTTACTTATGCTGCCCTAGAAACAGCTAAAATGGTTAGCGGACGTTATACCACCGAGCCAGCCCAACCGACACGTTTGTTGGGTGTTTTAGAGGGGTCGGCTCGTTTAGCCTTAAGACAGCCAGGGGTTAAATTAGTTAGTGAAGCGGTGGTTAGAGAATATGCTAGTAAAGAATTTGGTGTGCCCATTGAGCAGGTTGGCCGGGAAGAAAGTGAGATGCTACTTAATTTAGAGGAAATTATTCATAAGCGTTTGATTGGTCAAGAAGAGGCAGTAAACATGGTAGCCGCTAGTTTACGGCGGGCGCGAGTTGAATTAAGAGATACAAATAAACCAATTGCTAATTTTTTATTTTTAGGACCAACCGGAGTTGGTAAGACTGAGCTAGCTAAGACCTTAGCTGAAGTTTATTTTGGCGATGAGGAAGCCATGATTAGGTTGGATATGAGTGAATATCAATTACTAGGTAGTGTTAATAAGATGATTGGCCACGATGAAGAGGCTGGTTATTTAACTGAAGCAGTCCGCCAGCATCCTTTTAGTCTGATCTTATTAGATGAAATTGAGAAAGCTCATTCAGATATTTTAAATTTATTTTTACAAGTCTTTGATGATGGCCGTTTGACTGATGCTCAAGGCAGAACCATTGATTTTAGTAATACTATTATTATTGCCACCTCCAATGCTGGGGCCCCATATATTATGGAGGCAGTCCAGCAGGGTGTGGATTTTAATGCTATCCGCCAGCATATTATAGATAATGAGCTGGTACAGGTAATGCGGCCAGAATTAATTAATCGCTTTGATGGTATTGTGGTTTTTCGGCCGCTTACTATGGAAGATATGGTGGCGATTACTAATTTGCAATTGCAAAAGATTGGTCGTCAACTGGCAGAAAAAAACATTAATTTTGAGGTGACTGAACAGGGATTAGCTTATTTAGCTAAGGCCGGTTATGATCCTAAATTTGGGGCTCGGCCATTACGTCGTCTACTGCAGGATACCATTAATAATGTTTTAGCTGAGAAATTATTAGCTAAAGAATTAAAACGTCGCGATACAGTAATTATTAATGAAGATGGCCAAATAGAAATTAGATCAGCTCAGCAGTTATAATTATAGAAGCTCATAAAAAAAGACCCTTAAGCTAGACTATTGTATAGATAGGGATGGCGTAGGGCTTGTCAAGTTTTTTTCTTGTGGTATAATGGGCTTTATAATTTTTAGGCGCGAAGATAATTTCGCGTCTTTTATTCCAATTTTAGCGTTATGGCTTCATCAATTATTTCCCGTGAGGGCTATCAAAAATTAGTTGACGAATTAAACATTCTTACAACGCAACGGCGACGTGAAATTGCCGAGCGGATTGAACAAGCTAAAGAATTAGGTGATTTAAGTGAAAATGCTGAATATAGCGATGCCAAAGAAGACCAAGCTTTTAATGAGGGCCGGATTTTAGAATTATCTAATTTATTAAAGAATTTAATTGTCGTTGACCCGCCAGCCGATGGCCGGGTGGGTATGGGCTCTAAATTAGTAGTAGAAACTAATTCTGGCCAAAAAGAATTTACTATTGTTAGCTTTAATGAGTCTGATCCGTTAGATGGTAAAATTTCTAATGAATCACCCTTAGGGCGGGCTTTGCTTAATCATGTGGCTGGTGATAAGATCAGGGTTAATACCCCTAAAGGGTATGTAGAATATACTATTATTAGCGTTAATAATTAATTATTAGATTTTTTATTATCCCAATAATGCCGCTTGGCCAATATAGCCGAGTGGTTTTATTTTTGGTATAATCTAGATAGTTTTTTTACTTTTTAAATGTTTATATGACTAAAAGTAATCATCTTTCACCTCAGACAAAATATATTTTTGTCGTTGGCGGAGTTATGTCTGGCGTGGGTAAAGGCATTACCGCCGCCTCTATTGGGCGTATTCTAATTAATCGTGGCTACAAAGTAAGTGCTATTAAGATTGA
>MTKZ01000346.1_pt1 | contig 26866 bp, 35 predicted proteins | sample 1042781 | NCBI WGS metagenome assembly MTKZ01 (sample SAMN06212207, study PRJNA360539) | anaerobic digester metagenome | biome: Wastewater treatment plant; material: sludge; isolation source: anaerobic digester fed with sludge from wastewater treatment plant | place: Denmark: WWTP Viborg ... | reverse complement strand
GCCGTGATTTTCTTTGGTTTGACGTTCTTCATTCGCGCGAGAAACGTGAATAAAAGCGCCTTCGATTTTCAAATCGATAGAGGCGGGAACTTTGACATCCAAGGTTCCCTTGGGTCCTTTAACGGTGGCGACACGGTCATGGACATTGACGCTGACACCGGCAGGGAGATCGATAACTTTATAGCCAATTCTTGACATATTGATTACCACACATAAGCGACAACTTCGCCGCCGATACCTAAGGTCCGGGCTTTCTTGTCACTCATGACTCCTTTGCTCGTCGAAATGATCGCCACGCCGAGCCCTCTGAGGACGCGGGGGAGATTTTCGCAGCCGACCGTCACGCGTAATCCAGGTTTGGAAATGCGTTTCAAACCGGAGATGACGCGCTCTTTGTTGGCGGCGTATTTAAGGGTTAGTGTTAAATCTTTTTTCTTCTCGCCGAGAACTTTGTAATCGAGAATAAAACCTTCTTCAAGAAGAATCTTGGCGATTTCCACCTTCATCTTGCTCGAAGGAACGGTAACACTGTCGTAGCGCAGCTGATTGGCATTACGAATGGTCGTAAGCATGGCTGCGATGGGATCTGTCATCATGTTTCTTTCTCCTTTACCAGCTCGACTTCTTCAAACCTGGGATTTCACCTTTATAGGCTAATTCGCGCAGGCAGATGCGGCATAAATGAAATTTTGAATAGACGGCGTGAGGACGACCACAGCGAACGCAGCGCGTGTATTCACGAACTTTGAATTTTTTCGGTCGGGCCCAGCGGACCTTCTGACTTGTTTTTGCCATGTTCTCTCCTCCTATTTACGGAACGGCATTCCGAGTTCACTTAATAAAGTGAAGGCCTGATCATCGTTTCGTGCCGTCGTGACGATAACGATGTCCATCCCGCGAATTTTGTTGACCTTGTCGTAATCGATTTCCGGGAAGATCAATTGCTCTTTGACGCCGAGAGTGTAGTTGCCGTGGCCATCGAAGGCGTTGCGGCTCACACCGCGGAAGTCGCGGACGCGAGGTAAGGCGATGGTGACGAGCTTATCGAGAAAATCATACATTCTCGTGCCCCGCAAGGTCACTTTGCAACCGATCGCTTGCCCTTCTCTCAGTTTGAAGTTGGCGATTGATTTTTTGGCCTTGGTAATGACGGGTTGTTGGCCGGCGATTTCGCGCAGTTCACGAACCGAATCATCGAGGACTTTGGCGTTGACGATAGCGTCTCCGACGCCGACGTTGATGACGATTTTTTCAAGCCTCGGGCTCTCCATGACGGATTTGTAGTTGTACTTAGCCATCAATTTAGGGAGAACGACTTGCTCGTATTTGACTTTAAGACGATTAGAAACTTTGACTTTAGCCGGGGCTTTAGCTTCCTTAGCGGCTTCTTTTTTGACTTCCGTTTTAGGGGCTTCGGCTTTCGGCGTCGCTTCCTTTTTAACTTCGGCCTTGGGAGCTTCGGCTTTTGGGGTTTCTTTGACAGTCTGAGTTTCTTTTACTTCTTCTTTTTTGACTTCCGCTTTGGGAGCGGTTGGTTTCTTGGCGGCTGCTTCTTTCGGAGCGGCGGCCTTTTTGGTCGTGGTAGCTTTAGGGGCTACGGTTTTCTTTTCTTCTGCCATAACTTAGCTACCTCCTTTAATCGAGTTTCGATCCGCTGGCTTTTGAGACGCGGACTTTTTGATCTTTTTCAACTTTATAAGTCACGCGTGTGGCCTTTTTGGTTTTAGGATCGATGAGCGCGACGTTTGAGACATCGATGGGAACGTATATTTCAACGATTGAACCTTCTGGTGTCTTCTGGGTCGGCTTGCGATGTTTTTTGTGAACGTTGACGCCTTCGACGACAACCTTATGCGTTTTAGGGAAGACGGCTTGAACGATGCCTTCTTTACCTTTGTCACTGCCGGTTATGACGATGACTTTGTCACCTTTTTTAATTCTCATGGTGTTCACTCCTTATAATACTTCAGTCGCCAAGGAGACGATTTTCATGAATCCTTCGCCTTTGTCGCGAAGTTCGCGAGCGACGGGACCGAAGACACGCGTGCCAATCGGAGCTCCGTCTTCATTGATGAGAACGATGGCGTTATCATCGAAGTTGATGGTTGATCCGTCGGGACGGTTGATGGGATATTTGGTGCGGACGATGACGCCGCGAACGATTTCGCCTTTTTTGACTTTGCCATTTGGGGTCGCGCTTTTAACCGCACACATGACGATGTCACCGATTGACGAAGATTTGCGATTGCCACCGCCGAATTGACGGAAGACACGCACGCTTTTCGCGCCAGAATTGTCAGCGACGATTAGATTTGTTTCATTTTGAACCATATGTCTCGCTCCTATTCTGCTTTCTTCTCTTCGACCGAAGCTTCGGCTTCGGCTGTCACTTCGGGTTCGGGTTCGACGGCGTTAACGCCTTCTTTTTCCTCGAGGAGAAGTTCAGCTTCGGCCGCTTTGATTGACTCGACGGCTTTAAGATCGATGCTCACTAAGCGATAACGCTTAGTGGCGCTTAAGCGACGGCAGCCCATAATCGTGACGGTATCGCCGACTTTGGCTTCGTTGTTTTCGTCGTGAGCATAGTATTTCTTACCATACTTAACGCGTTTGATATACTTGGCGTGCTTTTTGTGGGTCTGAACCAAAACGACGATTGTTTTGTCCATTTTGTCACTGACGACGACGCCGGTGAAGGTTGGACGTGAGACTCTATTTTCCATGTTTCGGTTCCTCCTTATTTAATGCCTAATTCGCGTTCGCGCTGAATGGTGTAGGCTTTGGCGATGTCCTTGCGGACTCTGCGGATCTCTTCGCCGTGCTCTAATTGGCCGACGGCTTTTTTACGGCGCAGATTGAATAATTGTTCTTTGAGCAAATAGACTTTTTCGTTTAGTTCTTCATTACTCATTTCGCGTAATTCGCTGATTTTCATATTTACTCACCTTTGCCTTCCTTCGCGACGACCTTGCACTTGATGGGTAGTTTGTAGGCGGCGAGGCGGAGCGCTTCGCGCGCTTCTTTTTCGTCGACACCACCGATTTCAAACATAATGCGGTTCATTCTTACGACGGCCACCCAACTCTCGGGGTTGCCTTTGCCGGAACCCATGCGGACTTCGGCTGGTTTTTTAGTTTTCGCTAGATGCGGGAAGATGCGAATCCATACTTTCCCTGCTCTTTGCGTATAGCGGCTTAGCACGATACGAGCGGCTTCGATCTGGCGATCGTTGATCCACCCGCCGGTCACGGCTTGGAGACCATATTCACCAAAGGCGATTTCGTTACCGGCCTTTGATTTGCCTTCGTAGCTAATTCCGTGCGGACGCCGATATTTGACTCTTTTCGGTTGTAGCATCGATGTTATTCTCCTTCCGTTTCCGTCTTCTTCTCTTCAGGAAGAATTTCACCACGGCAGATCCAGACTTTGACGCCGAGACGACCGTATGTGGTGTGCGCTTCCGTGTGCGCATAGTCAATATCACTGCGTAGCGTATGTAGAGGGATGATTCCTTCTTTATAGCCTTCGCTGCGAGCGATATCGTTTCCGCCTAAGCGGCCCGAGACTTCGGTTTTGATGCCTTTGCCACCGGCTTTGCGGACTCTTTGAATGGCTTTTTTCTGCGCGGTTCTAAATGAGGCGCGGTTTTCGAGTTCGGAGGCGATCCATTGGGCGACGAGGTTGGCGTCGAGGTCGGGGTTTTTGACTTCCACGACATCGATGCGGACATTCGCGGTATGGATTTTCTTGCCGAGTTCGGTTTTGATGCGGTTGATATTAGCTCCGTCTTGTCCGATGACGACGCCTGGACGGGCGACGAAACAGAAGATATTGACGGTATGACCTTTATCGGTTTTGGCTCTTTCAATCTCGATGTGCGAGAGAAGAGCAGCTTTGAGGTTCTTTTCAAGATATTGACGGATGACCATGTCTTCTTGTAAGAAGGCGGCATATTCTTGACGATCGGCGTACCAACGAGAATTCCAATCCTTATTGATGCCGACGCGCAGTCCGACTGGATTAACTTTTTGTCCCATGTGTTGCTCCTATCTACTCTTGATCGTCACATAAATGTGACATGTCCGTTTGATGATGCCTGACGACGAACCTTTGGCGCGCGGCATATATCTTTTCATTCTGAGACCATCGTTAGCGTAGATGGTGTGAACGTAAAGTTTGCTTTCTTCCATCGCGAAGTTGTTGATGGCATTCGCGGCGGCGCTTTTGATGACTTTGGCGACGGCCGGCGACGCGGAACGATTGACGTTAGCGAGAATGCCGAGGGCGACGTTGAGGTCTTTGCCGCGCACTAAGTCGATGACCATGCGCGCTTTGCGGGGAGTGAGGCGGACATCATAGGCAACGGCGCGAGCTTCGGTAACTTTTGGTTTGGCCGGAGCGGCGGGTTTTTCCTCGACTTTAGCCGGTTTGACGGCTTTTTTGCGAGTAACTGGTTTCTTTTCTGCCATAGGTCCTCCTTATTTAGCTGCCGTGGCTGCTTTGTCTTCGGCGGTGTGGCCGGTGTGTCCGCGATAGGTTCTAGTCGGGGCGAATTCGCCTAATTTGTGTCCGACCATATCTTCGGTGACATACACGGTGATGTGTTCACGGCCGTTATAAACGGCGAAAGTGTGTTCAATGAATTCGGGGAAGATGGTACTACGACGTGACCACGTCTTAATAATCTCTTTGCGATTGGCCTTGTTAAGCTTCTGCACTTTATTCATCAAGTGCGCGTCGCAGAACGGTCCTTTTTTCAAACTACGTGCCATAATTGATTACTCCTTTCGCTTCTATTTAGCATTGCGACGTCTGACGATGAGCCGTGTCGATGCTTTCTTAACTTTTCTCGTTTTGACGCCGAGAGCGCGTTTACCCCAAGGGGTCCGTGGCGCATCGCGTCCTACTGGTGATTTACCTTCACCACCACCATGCGGGTGGTCGACCGGGTTCATGACGGAACCGCGGACGGTCGGGCGAGTGCCTTGCCAGCGCGTCTTGCCGGCTTTGCCTTTGTTGATGAGGCTGTAATCTTCATTGCCGACGCTTCCGATGGTCGCGCGGCAATTTTGTAAGATCTTGCGCATTTCGCCGCTCGCTAGGCGAACGATGACATACTTTCCTTCTTTACCTAACACTTGAGCGCTCGTGCCCGCGGCGCGACACAGTTGTCCGCCCTTACCGGGACTTAGCTCGACGTTGTGAACGATGGTACCTTCGGGAATGTTACCGAGTTCCATAGCGTTACCGATTTGAATGTCGGCGACTTTGCTGGAGACGATGCGATCGCCCACTTTTAAGTCTTTGGGAGCCAGGATGTATCTTTTCTCGCCGTCGAGATAACTGACGAGGCAGATGTTGGCGTTGCGATTGGGATCGTATTCAACGGCTTTGACGATGGCGACGAGATCATCTTTGTTTCTCTTGAAATCGATCTGGCGGTATTTCCGTTTGTGGCCTCCGCCGATGTGGCGCGTGGTAATAACACCTTGGTTATTGCGGCCGCCGGTCTTCGTCAGCTTACTGAGAAGACTTTTTTCAGGAGTGTTTTTTGTGATTTCTTCAAACGTCGAGTTCGTCATGTTGCGACGGCTTGGCGTCGTCGGTTTATAACTTCTGATTGACATTTAATTTTCTCCTATAATGAGCCATGAAGGCTATTCCTTGAAGAGATCGAGGGCTTCGCCGGTGGCGACGGTCACGATCGCTTTCTTGTAACCGGAGATCTTGCCTTCATAACGGCCGCCCCGGCGGGTATTTTTGGGAAGGACGTTTAGAATGCGAACTTCCGTAGCTTTGACTCCGAATACGCGTTCGAAGGCTAACTTGATTTGTGTGCGGTTAGCGTTGGGGGCAACTCTGAAGGTCGCCTGGTTTTTCTCTTGCATGAGGGCCATCGTCTTTTCGGTGATGACCGGGCGAAGAATCGTATCAAAATCTTGAAGGGTGGCTTTTGCGAACCGCTTTTCGACTTTCTTCGCTTCAACTTTTTTCTTGGCTGCCATTAGATGAGCACCTCCTCGAGAGCTTTGACCGCCGCCTTGCTCATAATCACGGATTGATTATTAAGCAAATCATAGACGGACACATTGGTGGGAATGGTAATCGTCACATTAGTTAAGTTGCGAGCGCTTAAGGCGACATTTTCTTCGACATCGGTGAGGACGACGAGGATGCGACCTTCGGCCTTGAGAGCTTTGACAATTTCCACAAAGGATTTTGTCTTAATCTCTTTTAATTCAAGGCTATCGACGACTTTGAGGCCGTCTTTGACTTTGAGGGTTAGCGCCGACTTTAGGGCGAGACGATGTTCTTTCTTGTTTTGTTGAAGAGTGTAGTTTTGGTCGCCAGTCGGACCAAAGACGGTACCGCCTCCGACCCAAATTGGTGAGCGCGAGCTACCGGCGCGAGCCCGACCAGTACCTTTTTGACGCCAAGGTTTCTTGCCGCCGCCCGATACTTCATCGCGTTTCTTAGTTTTCGAAGTCGCTTGACGCATGTTGGAGCGATAGACGTTGACGGCATCAAACATCGCGCTGTTGTTAACTTCGACATTGAAGACTTCGCCTTTGAGGGAAACGGTGGAGACTTTCTCACCCAGTTGGTTATATACCGGGACACTGACTTTTTTTACTTCAGCCATGATTATTCTCCTTTCGCTTCGCTAGCTGCGGGCGCTTCCTTAACTTCAGGAGCGGCCGGAGCGACTTCTTCCTTAACTTCATTAACCATAGGTTTGCGGTTAATTAAATCTTTGACGATTTGCTTTTCGCCGAGTTGTTCTTTGACGGCGCTGCGAATCGTGACGAGCGCTTTTTTCGGACCAGGTACTGATCCTTTGACTAAGATGTAGTTTTTCTCGGCATCGACTTTGACGACCAAGAGATTGAGGATGGTGGCACTTTGATTGCCGTGGTGACCAGCCATCTTTTTCCCGGGGATAACGCGGTTGTTGGGACGGCCGTTAAGAGCCATCGAGCCAACGCCTCTGTGATATCCGGAACCGTGACCTTTCGGTCCGATTTTATGTCCGTAGCGTTGAATGGAGCCGAGGAAGCCTCTGCCCTTTGACACGCCGATGACATCGACAATTTCACCCGCATGGAATAAATCCGCGGTAATTGCGTCTCCGACTTTGTAAGAAGCCAGTTCGTCGCCCTGCAGTTCCGCTAAATGCTTCTTAGGAGTAACATTTGCTTTAGCAAAGTGTCCTTTTTCGCATTTGTTGGCCCGTGATTCACGCTCATCTTCGTATCCGACTTGGACGGCGGTATAGCCTTCTTTATCGTTGGTTTTGAGCTGAGTGACGACGTTTGGTAAGACTTCAATGACGGTGACGGCGTACATGGTGCCATCTTCAGCGAAGACTTGCGTCATGCCCATTTTACGTCCAATGATTGATTTCATCAGTCTTACCTCCTTTATAATTTGATGTCGATATCTACACCGCTTGGCAAGTCGAGCCGACGCAAGGTGTCAACTGTTTCCTTGGTTGGGTTAGTAATATCGATTAGTCGTTTGTGAGTCCGAATTTCGAATTGTTCGCGGGCATCCTTGTATTTGTGGACGGCGCGAAGGATCGTGAAGACTTGTTTTTCCGTAGGGAGCGGAATGGGACCGACGACACCGGCACCCGTCTTATTCGCCGCTTCAAGAATTTTCTCGACGCTCAGATCAAGTATTTTGTGATCGTAAGCTTTGAGGCGAACCCTAATTACTTTGGTTTTAGCCATGAACTTTCCTCCTTGTGTTTCCAGGCTGTGGAGTCTTGCTCTGTGCGAATTACCCGATACCCATTCATGACAACGCCTGTGGGTGTATCGGCAACCTCGCATGTCAACGCAGACGCCAACGTTTTATATACTACCCTTGTGTGCGCATTTGAGTCAAGCATAAATATTATTTATTCTTTAAGTAACGTTCGTAAATCAATGCTCGAGCCACAAAGAGAATGAAGGAAAAAGGCGAGTACCGCGAACTCGATAATCGCCATTTTTATTCAAATTGATGCTATTTTTTCTTCAAAAATGTGTATTTACAACCGCAGTAAGTCTGCTGATAAAGTCCGTATTCATCACGCATTTCTCGAGCGACATCAATACCCTTATTCTTCTTGAAGTCGCTATAGAAGTATTTGGTGTTTGGGTAAAGGAGGGATAGCTTTTCACCGAGTGCATTTAATATTTGGGAATTTTTCTGGCGCGAAATAGTCATGGCTGTCGTAAAGTACGCAAAGTCGTTTTCGTGAGCGTAAGCATAGGCTTGGTCCATTCTTTTTTCGTAGCAGATGAAACAGCGTTTTGATCCCTCGGGCAAGTCGGCAAATGGTTCCAAATCAATATTATATTGATCGTTATCGTATTTTGGGATGATGAGACCTACTTTATATCCTTCTTTCTTTTCAAAATCAGAAAGAAATTTATTGAGTTCATCACGACGTTTTTCGAACTCGCTCAGAGGATAAATATTTGAATTATTGTAAAAGATGGTGACATCAAAATGCGGGCATAAAAACAAAAGCGTGTAAGTCGAGCAAGGGGCGCAGCAAGCATGGAGCAAAAGCGTTGGTTTGGAGCCACTCGCCATGATGTTATCGATTTCCTTTAACGATTTAAGATAGTAATTCTTTTTGGCTTCCATAGATAAACATTGCGTCTCCAAAACTGAAGAACCGATATCTTTCTTTTATCGCATGTTGATAAATTTGCATAGTGAATTCGCGACCGATGAAGGCTGAAACGAGCATGATAAGGGTCGATTTGGGGAGGTGAAAATTGGTAATCAGGGCATCGATTGCTCGAAATTTGTAGCCAGGGCTAATGAATATATCAGTCGCTTCTTTACACGCCACAAACTTGCCGTATTTTCCATATATCGCTTCTAGGGTACGAGTCGAGGTCGTGCCGACGGCGATGATTCTTCGGCCTTCGGTTTTAGCTTTGTTTAGCGACGTGCTGGTGGCCTCTGAGACTTCAAAAAATTCGCTGTGCATAACATGGTCTTTGGTGTCCTGCACCTTCACCGGGCGAAAGGTTCCCAGACCGATATGCAAGGTAATATCGACGATTTCGACGCCGATTTGCTTGATTTTCGCTAAAAGTTCCGGGGTAAAGTGAAAGCCAGCCGTCGGAGCGGCACTGCTGCCCAAACGCTCGGCGTAGACGGTCTGATATCGGCTGTTGTCTTCGCATTGTTTTTTAATGTAAGGGGGCAGGGGCATGAGTCCGACCTCTTCAAGAGCTTCAAGAAAAACTCCTGAGTATGAGAACTTCATCACGCGAATGCCTTCATCTAACATTTTCACGCAGCGAGCGCTTAAGACATCTTGTTTAAAAATGATTAAAGCATCCTTTTTAATCGCTTTGGCGTTGCCGGTAAGACACTCCCATAAGTCTTTTTCAAGTTCGCGAAGAAGCAGAACTTCGACATGGGCTCCGGTGCCATCTTTTATTCCAAATAGACGCGCCGGCAGGACTTTGGTGTTGTTGCGCACTAAGACATCGCCAGGTTTAAAATAATTGATAATATCGCAAAACCGCTCGTCTTTAAAAGTCTTGTGTTCGCGATCGACGCTTATCATCCGCGATTGGTCGCGAATCGGAGAAGGCGATTGAGCGATGAGTTCTTCCGGTAAAGAAAAATCGAATAGCTTGATGTCCATCAGAAACCTTTGCCGCCGCCAAATGAACGAACAATCTCAGCTTTAAAATCTCCGAAGCGATCTTCTTGAATTGCCTTTCGGGCCTTTTCCATCAACGAGATTAAAAAGCGCACATTGTGAATGGAGAGCAGGCGTTTGCCAAAAATCTCCTCGCTGACATAGAGGTGGCGAAGATAAGCTTTAGTATAATTTTTGCATGTATAGCAATCGCAATTCGAATCAAGAGATGTAAAATCTTCTTTATATTTAGCATCGCGAATATTGACGCGGCCGTTAGAAGTCATCAAAGCTCCGTGACGGGCGATGCGCGTCGGAAGGACACAGTCGAACATATCAACACCTTTTTCGATACCCTCTAACAAGAAATCAATCGAGCCGACGCCCATCAAGTAGCGAGGTTTATCTTCGGGGAGAAACTTGACGGATTGTTCAACCATTTTGCTGAATATGTTTTTGGGTTCGCCAATCGACGTCCCGCCGATGGCATAGCCGGGAAAATCGATTTTCACCAGTTCTTTCGCCGAGTGATGACGCAGATCTTCAAAGTCGCTTCCTTGAACGATTCCAAACAAAGCTTGGTCTTGCCTTTGATGGGCATCTTTCCCGCGCTTTGCCCAGCGCAATGTACGCTCGACGCTGGCTTTGGCATAACGGTGTTCGACCGGATAGGGCATGCACTCATCAAAGGACATTATAATGTCAGCGCCAATCTTTTCTTGAATCGCAATAACTTTTTCTGGTGTAAATTCGAGTTTGGATCCGTTAAGATGGTTTTTGAACACGACGCCTTTCTCGTTGATCTTGCGATTGTCCATGAGCGAGAAGACTTGAAAGCCTCCGGAATCGGTGAGAATTGGTCCATCATAGTTCATAAACTTGTGAATGCCGCCAGCTTTTTCGATGATATCCTCTCCTGGGCGAAGATGCAGATGATAAGTATTAGACAATATCACGCCGGCCCCAAGGTTTTTTACCTCTTCAGGAGATAAAGTTTTGACTGTCGCTAGAGTTCCCACGGGCATAAACATTGGTACCTCGACATCGCCGTGTGGCGTGTGCAAAATTCCGTAGCGAGCACCGGTTTGTTTACAAATGTGTTTTATTTCTAAATAGAAATTTTCCATAGCACACAAGATATTAAAATATTGAACTCGAAAAATCCAACAAAATTATGAAACGCTTACTTCATGAAAGCAAAAAATGGCATCTACCATTTAAATCTATAGTTTTGATTAGTTCCAATCATCTCTTGGAACTTTTCGTTCTTACCAAGGAAGAGCAATATCAAGTATCCCAAGATGGCGACAGCGATAAATTCTCCGAGACCAACCAAACCGACATTGAGCCAAAAAGGCAAACCCATTATTAGATGCAGTTCAAGTCCGACGACGAACGCATTGATCACCACCGGGATTAAAGCCGCGATTAGAAGCTGCTTCATGTAGCCGATGAGAAGACCGCTGATGAGAGTGGCCAACGTGCCAAAGAGCATGTCCCAAGCAAACATTGGAGACATCGTATTGGCAAGAAGCGTACCGACCGAGACGCCGATTACAAAATCTTTGCGAAAAAAACAAAGGAGAATGAGCATTTCGGCGATGCGAATTTGCATGCCGAGAAAAGATACGGGTAAAGTCGCCATTGTCAAAATAAAATATATCGATGCGATCATCGCATTAATTGATATTCTTTCGATAATCGAACGATTTTTTGTTTCTCTGTCCATCGATGCTGTAAATAAAGTATAAATGCTGCAAAAAGCTCTTTTTTTAATAGAAAGCCAAGTATTCTGGCGGTAGAGAAGTGCCGCTTTCGTTATGGGTAATGACTTGCGAGAGAACCTCAGAAACTGAAATGACATTAACTCCTGAGATATCTTTTTCAATGCTATCGGTAACGACAATATCGCTGATGCCGGCATCTCGTAAGGCATCGATATTGTCGCGAGAAAAAACGCCGTGAGAAGCCGCGACCAAAATGTTTTTAGCGCCTTTGGCATATAGCTCTTTTGTCGAGGCGATAATAGTTCCGCCGGTATCGATAATGTCGTCGATAATAATACATGTTTTATCTTCCACATCACCGACGATATTGACGACCTCAGCCTCATTTGGAGAAGGTCGACGCTTGTCGACAATCGCTAATTGCGAACCCGGAAGAGCGGTCGCTAAGTCGCGTCCTCGGTGAGCGCTGCCGTGATCGGGGGAGACGACGACAACTTCGCTCGTATCAATTTTCAACTGTTTCAATTTTTTAAGGTAATAGCCGGCAAACAGATGGATCGTTGACAAATTGTCAACCGGGCATGAGAAGAAGCCTTGAATTTGCGGCGTGTGAAGATCGATGGTGATGATGTGAGAAACGCCGACCGTCTGCAACAAATCAGCGACGAGGCGAGCGGAAATTGGTTCGCGTGGTCGGGCGATGCGGTCCTGTCGAGAATATCCATAATATGGGATGACGACATTGATATCTTTGGCGTTGGCTTTTTTCACCCCGTCGATGAAGACTAAAAGTTCCATGAGCCGCTCGGAAGCCGGCGAACAGGTTGATTGAACGATGTAGACGGACTTGCCCCGCACCGAATCGAGCGATCTCGCCATTATCTCGCCATCAGAAAAATGCATAAGTTCAACCTGACCGATCGGAAGCTTTAAAAAGGAGGCGATCTTTTTGGTCAGTTCAGGATTAGAAGATAGATTGAAGATAATAATTTTTTCGAGCATGGGTTTAGTTTATCACCAATAGGTAACGCTTAGTAGGACAATCCGCTTGTTGGTTTCTTCTTCGCTGATGATGCGCTTGAGATCAACGGAGTGCCCTGTTTCTTCAAGGAGTTCGGCGGCTTCTTTAGAATATATCCAGTAGCGCAATCCAAAATTTTCAAGATTGCGCGAAGGATCTGATTCCGTAACGTCTTCGCCGACATAATAAAGCGTCGTCCCTTTTAACACATAATTATTCGGCATGTAATTAAGTTCTAATTTTGAGAAACGACAAAAGCGATAAATCGTAAAAAGCTGTTTGAAATATATTTCTTTAAGGTCTTCGCTTGCCAAGACATCAAGGGCTGTCGGCTCTTGAAAACGTTCAAAAATCAAGACGAGAAGCTGGCGGTCATGAGCGATGAGCTTCTGCACATTGACACCGATTTTTTGTATTTTTTTATATTTTCCTAAGTCTTTGTTATAGGCGCTTTCAGTACGATATTCACGATAAGAAAAGACGCGGTCTTTGCGTTTGGCAAGATAAACACTGGCCTCTTCGGAATGTGCTAAGAGTTGCACAAGCTCGTATTCGTAACGTTTGATTACTCTTTTTTCCATATTCCTATTCTAAAGTAAAACTTTAACTAAAGCAAAAAAAGATGGAATGAGAGATGGTGACTTATTTGGGGTATTTTTTGAGGCCGAGGTATTTTTGATAGACTCGCGGATAGTATTCACGCCATATTTCGCGAACGTGTTCTTTAGAGTAAAATTCGCTGATATGGGCAGAATTCTCTGAAGCCTTTTCATAGAGCTTCTGATCTGACTTTAATGCTTGAAGTACGCGGGAAAAATCATCGACGCCATGCCCCTTTTCATACTTTTCAAATAAAATATCAACATAGAGGTCGAGATCTCGTAGAAGAACCGGCTTATGAGCGTTGACAGCTTCGAGAATGGCCATCGGAAATAATTCGTTAAATGAGGGCATGAACAAAACATCGGACATATTGAAAATGTCATTCATCTTATCGCGTTTGACAATGCCGGTAAACTTAACATTAGCGGGTGGATTGTCGACAATTTCTTTCAATTCTTTATAGCCGTCGGTAATCTTTCCAAATGAAAACCCGCCGGCCCAGACGAAGAACATCTCCGGATTGCGTCGCGCGGTCTCAACAAAATCTAAAACGCCTTTGCGAGTTTGCACTTGCCCGACGCCAAGAACGACGAAACGCTCGCGAGGCACCCCATACAAATCGCGAACTTGCATGCGCTTTTCTTCGCTGATTACATGAAACTGGTCTTTAGAGACATAATTAGGGATATATGTAATGTGGTCCTTTTTAATTCCGAGATCGACAAGCGGATTGATAAAAATTGGATTGACAACGACAATTTCATCAGCCTTGCGATAAAACTTGATGACATAGCGCTTAAAAAGTTTAAAGAGAACCTTGGGCAGTTTGATAGAACCATCAAGCGTGTCGGGAAGCATGTGGACATAGCAGACGTTCACGTGCTTGCCATTCATCTTCATTAGATATTGAGGGTTAATCGTGTGGACGTGAATGATATCAAATTCCGACCCGCTTTTATTGACGGTGACATCAAATATATCATCGCATTCTTTGACTAGCGCGACTTGTTCGAGATATGCCGATCCGACTCCCTGGCCATCGACCGAATCGGCTTTCGAAAGCATGTTAATGCGTAATTTGTTCATTTCCGTTCTCCTTGGGCACCTTAAAAATTATTTTCTTTCTCGTAATATAATTATACGACAAAATGACGAGCGTTTTGATGCCGAAGAAGAGGGTAAAATACCAGAAAGCTGGCGAGCGCAAATAATGAACTTGGAAATCGCTAATCCAATTATTAATGTCGACGAGAAGAACATTCGAGGCAAGCGTTTCGAAACCGATCATCACCGCCGTTCCAAGCAGAAGACCGCCAGCCGATAAAAACACGAATAAGACGATATTTTTGGCGGATTTAACATCGGCTTTTTGGTCGACGTTTTGAAATACCCAAAGAACCGACAAGATGTAGTTGGCAATTACGCTGACAAAAAAACCCATCGCCGTGCAGATGACAGTTTCAACAATTGGGCTCCAATCATTCGGAATCGCTAAAGCGAGAAGCGAATATGTTCCGTAATCCAAAACCGTGGCGATGACGCCGACGACGACGAAGCGAATAATTTCGCGGATAATACTTTTTCTCTGGTTCATGACAACGATAAAAGAATACCATAACCGCCAGTAATAATTAATAGCGAGTAGCGCTTTAGAGTTTGAGAAATCGAAAATGTTTGCGTTTTATGTTTTGATAGTTATATTAATTGCTGATGACAGACAAAGAAAAAATAGAAGACAAACTCGAACAGCCAAAAACCGAGCCAAAGAAAAAGTGGTTTGCGCGTTTTATGGATCATTTGACCAAAACGACTGGTGGCATGGCCACCGGTATGTTTGCGACGCTTATCATTGGCGTCATCATCGGGCAAATCGGTTTTCTAAGCGGTATACAATTCATCACCGGTGTCGGAAATGTTTTAAAAAGCCTGATGGGCATTGGAATCGGTATCGGTATCGCCTTATCGCTTAAAAACCTGTCCCCCATCGCCATCATTTCCGCAGGAGTTGCGGGCGCTGTTTCGACGATGGTATTAGGCATAGATAACGGAACTTATGTATTACCTTTTGTTAATGGAACGACTTCAAACGGCAATCCGCTGATGGCATATCTCGTGGTCGTAATCAGCATTGAAATTTACCGACTTGTTTTTAAAAAACAAACAGCTGTCGATTTGATTATCGTTCCGCTTTTCATCACGGCTATCGCTGCGGCATTATCATTTCTCTTTGCCGTTCCTTTAACTTGGGTCGTGACTATACTCGGTCAATTCATTCAAACCGCGACGGCCTATCAACCTCTCTTGATGGGCGTTGTCATCTCCTCGGTTATGGGTATGATTCTAACTGCACCGATTTCCTCGGTTGCCATCTCGGTCGCCATTAATCTTGGCGGTATCGCCGGCGGAGCGGCCGTCGTCGGTTGCTGCACGCAGATGATCGGTTTCATGATGATGTCGATTCGCGATAACAATGTCGGAAAAATTGTCTCCATAGGCATCGGCACTTCAATGCTTCAATTTAAAAATATCTTACGCAAGCCGTTGATATGGCTTCCAACAATCATCGTCTCGGCGCTTTTGGGTCCGTTTGCAACGACCGTCTTTATGCTCCGCACCACTCCGGCCGGAGCTGGAATGGGAACGTGCGCCCTCATCGGACCGATTTCGACTATTCTCGAGATGACCGATAATCCTCTCATGGCTTGGCTCGGCGTCATTATTTTAATGCTGATCGGGCCGGCTGTCCTCGTCTTTTTAGTCGATCTCCTATTCCGTAAATTGGGTTGGATTAAAAAAGGCGATCTAGCCATCTAGTCGCCATTTTTTGAAATAATAGTCTATTTTAGCAATGATTTTTTGATTCTGATGTAGCCACCCGAAAGCGTGCCAACATCATTTGTCACAATCATTGCCGTCGGGTCGATGAGCATCACTTGCTCAACGATTTCCTGACTGCCACGACGATTGGCATAGACCATCAATATCTTGCGGCTATCAACCTTTCCTTTGGCATCGACAGTAGTTACTCCATAGCCTTTTTCGCGAAGAGCGTTAGCAATTTCAATACCTTTTTTTTCGGTGGTAATGGTTTGCACAAGGAGCATGCCAAAGGCTAGCTTTTGCTCAATGATCGAGCCGAAGTAAACGCCGGCCGCGAAGCCAAGGCCATAGGAGATTCCATAGAAGACATTGACACTCAGATCGTTAATAACTTTTGAAGCGATAAAAACCCACAAAAAGATTTCAATGAGGGCGAGCAAGACGGCGAGAGTGCGATAGCCTTTGACGACTAATATCTGGCGAAGGGTGCCTATCGTGACTTCAACGATCTTAGCGACGAAAATAATCAAAATTGCGAGGAAAATACCCCAGTTTCCTAAATTGTTTTCTAATGCGTTCCACATATCAAATCACTCTTCCGTTCTCCGCTTCAAAGCTTCCTTATAAATGATAGACTAATCGCTGCGTTAAAACAATTTCAACACCGATAAAAAATACGATAATTAGTCAATAGTTGAAATCGCCTTCTGACGATCGGGCAAAACGAGGTTTAAAACAACGCCGACTAATGCACAAATCGCAAGAGGCGAAATCTCGACATTGCCGATAACTACTTTGTAGATGCTATCGCCGGTAATATCACCGACGAGGGAAAGGGCCGCCAACCCGAGTCCGAGCGACATGATGACCGAGACGATGATCATGTTCTTGGTGTTATTCATATTGACTCGGCTGGAAATAAGCGTTTTTAACCCCGAAGCGGAAATCATGCCAAATAAGACGATGGAAGCGCCGCCGATGACGGGGGCGGGAATCGTCAAAGTAAAATTCCCGAAGATTGAGAAAAAGCCGAGGACTGAGGCAAAGATGGCGGCGAGAAAGAGATTAAAGGGGTCATAATTTTGCGTGATTGCCAAGACGGCTGTGTTTTCACCATATGTCGTCTTGGGCGGAGCTCCTAAAAACGCTGCTGAAATGGTGGCGAGACCATCGCCGAGAACCGTGCGGTTAATACCGGGATCAATCGTGAAATCTTTGCCGCACACCGCGCTGCTCGCATTGATATCTCCGATGTGTTCCATAAAGGCGACAAAAGCAATTGGCGAAACTAATAAAATAGCATTTAAATCAAGACGCAGATATTTATAAAAACCAAAGGTCTCTCCGAAATTTTGAAAGATGACAATCTGGCTCCAGTCGATACCGTTCGCGGCCGCTCCGACACTCGTGAATTTAAAGAAGATGATTGTTTTTGCGATGTCTCCGGAAAGAGCATATAGTTCGATTATATCAATGAAAATAGTCGTGACGATGCCGACGGCAAATCCGATTAAAATAGGTGTCACGCGAAAGAAGCTCTTTTCTTTTGAAACGGTCGCGACAAAAACGATGGAGATGAGAGTGGCGAGGGCGATAGTCCAAGCTTTCCATGCATCCATAACCCCATTGGCATATAAGCCGATGACATTGTTGTAAAGAATCTTCGGGGCTAAGACCATGCCGATAACGACAATAATCGGGCCGACGACGACAGGAGGAAAGAGTTTCTTGATCCTCTGCATGCCGACAAACTTAACGACGATAGAAAGGATGACATAAACGAGCCCGGTAATGGCAATAGCGGGGGCGAGACCGCCGACGGCGCGCTGCCACGATTCAGTCCCCACCGCTCCAGCATTCTGACTCATCATATAGGCGATCATTCCCGGTAGATATGAAAATGAACTACCGAGAAAAACCGGCACTTTTTTCTTCGTCAGGAAATAGAAGATGATAGTTCCGATTCCGGCCGAAAGAAGGCCAATCGGCACGGATAAACCAGTGAGAAGAGGAACGACAATCGTCGCCCCAAACATCGCGAAAACGTGCTGAAAAGCCAAGACGCTCCGCTGCGTCGCGTTTTTAAACTTTGATTTTTTAACTGTTTCCATTAGCGTCCTCACAAAATAAAAAAATGTTCCGCGGATAATTCTAACATAATCCGCGGAATTGTCGAGTTATAAATATTTATTTATGCGCTGGTTGGTGGACGCACTTTGGCTTTGAGCAGAACAAGGTAAATGCCGATGCCGAGCGAGGCGCCGATGACACCTTGAATCAAGTTAAAAGCGAAATTGGTCAAAGCGGCAATCCAATTCTGAAGGAGGACAAAATCAGGAAGAATATAAAGCCCCGCCATCACGATGCCACCAATAAAGGGGGCGATGAAGCGAATCTTTTTTGGGAAGCGCATAAAGAAGTAGCCGACGACCAAACCTTCAATGAGTTTGATAAAAAAAGTAAATGGCGCATAAAAACCATAACCGAGAATAATATCGACCAATAGCCCGCTTAAAGCACCGACCGCGCCACCGATCCAAGGTCCAAAAAACATCGAATACAAGACGATGAAAACGTCAGTGAAGTTTAAAAACCCTCCGAGGGGTAAGGGCACGAAGACGAAACTCGTCAATAAGACGGAAAGAGCCACACCCATGGCGATGGCAATCATCTGGTATATCAGTTTGGATTCGGCATTCTTCATGACTAATAAGGAAGGGGGTGCTTCCTTGTTAATTCTAATACTTTTTGGTGCACTTCGGCGAGTTTGATCGCATCGTTTCTATTTTTTAGAGCGCCATCGATCAAGCGGGCGACAAGGCGAAAATCATCGCTGGTAAATCCGCGCGTGGTCATCGCTGGCGTGCCGAGGCGGATACCGGAGGTGACCATCGGTCGCTCCTTATCGTTAGGAATCGAGTTTTTATTGCACGTAATGCCTACTTCATGAAGGAGCTTTTCGGCATCGGCGCCAGTCATTCCAATCGACGATTTTAAGTCGACGAGGAGCATGTGATTATCGCTTCCGCCGCTGACGATGCGATACCCTAGTTTTTGAAGCTCATCGGCAAGGGCATGAGCATTATCGACAATACTTTTTACATAATCTCTAAAAGAAGGTTCCAAAGCTTCTTTAAAGGCAACGGCTTTGGCGGCGATGATGTGCATGAGCGGGCCGCCCTGAATGCCCGGGAAAATAGCGCGATCGACTTTTGTGGCAATTTCCGCATCGTTAGTTAAAATGATTCCCCCGCGAGGACCGCGCAAGGTTTTATGGGTGGTCGACGAAACGACATGGGCATAAGGGCACGGATTCTGATGGACGCCGCCGGCGACGAGGCCGGCGATATGAGCCATATCGACAAATAGATAAGCTCCGACTTTATCGGCGATCTCGCGAAAGCGCTTAAAATTGATGGCGCGAGGATAAGCGCTAGCGCCAGCGACGATTAATTTCGGCTTGACTTCGAGAGCTTGCTTTTCGAGCGCCTCGTAATCAATCGTCTCGGTCTCGGGATGGACTCCATAGGAGAATATTTCGTAATCGGCTCCCGAGAAGGATAGTTTATAGCCATGAGTCAGGTGCCCGCCTTCGTTAAGAGACATGCTGAGAATCCGATCTCCGTGATTAAGCAGCGCTCGATAGACGGCCATGTTGGCTTGCGATCCGGAATGGGCTTGGACATTAGCGAATTTGACATCAAATATTTTTTTTAGACGTTCAATCGCCAGCTGCTCGGCGATATCAACGAATTCACAGCCGCCGTAATAACGGCGTCCCGGGTACCCTTCCGCATATTTATTAGTCATGATTGAGCCTTGAGCTTCCAAGACTGCGAGGGAGACAAAATTCTCGCTAGCAATAAGCTCGATATTTTCGCGCTGCCGCTTTTTTTCTAACTCGATAGCATCAAAGATTTCACGGTCGATATTTTTTAGTTCGTTCATATGATTACTCCTTGTTAAATGTTATCTTATTTGCGGTTGCCATAAAAGCATTTATTGACCGACATGCATTAGCATGCTCAATCTTTAAGCCATTCGGGGCGATCGCGTTTCGTCCACGCAAAAAGGTGACTCTTAGCGAGGCGGTAGTAGTTGCGGTACGACAGAAGCGAGTCGCCATTGATTAAATACTCATCATCCATCGCTGGAGTCGGTGGAGAAAACGGGATATCGCTTAGTGTCGCAGGGATGTTTTTTAAATATGGTATCAGTTCAGAGCTTTTATGGATTTTCCCAAATCGGTAGGTGTATTCGCCGATAAGGGCCAAGAACAGAGAATAGAGCCATTCGTAATTTGCTTTGCTCATTCGAACCCAGATTGCGCTCGGGTGGTTAAAGTGCGTCGGCTTATAGATATGGCTCCGTATTTCGTCGTCAGATTTTGATAAGTGATGAGTCGTCGATAAAAGCTGCGCCGATTCCAAAATCATTTTGATGACATGTTTGTCGGTGTGATAGCGGGCAGCAGTGGCAGGATCGTGATCTAAATAGAAGATATTCATTAATAATATTATATTCTTATCAAGCTTCTTTGCTAACCGCTATGCTCTCAACCTCTTGTGGCAAAATTATTAAAAATATGGACAATTAAAAGGTAGAGGAAAAACACATGATTGAAGAAATCGTAAAAAGGCAACGCGAGTATTATTTTGCAGGCCATACCCGATCATTGAGCGCTCGGAAGGAAGTCTTAAAAAAACTAAGAAAAGTTCTTTTAGATATGCATCAAGACATATACGATGCTTTTAAACTAGACTATAACAAATGCGAATTTGATGTCATTTCCACTGAGTATTCCCTCGTCATTCAAGAAATCGATTTCATGTTGCATCACCTCAAGAAGTTCATGAGACCTAAAAGGGTTGCGACAAGTCTAGTGAATGTAATATCGAGCGGCTATATCTATAAGGAGCCGTACGGCGTTACTTTAGTAATGTCGCCTTGGAATTATCCTTTACAGCTTGCTATGGTTCCTGTCGTCGCCTCCTTGGCGGCCGGAAACACCGTCGTCCTCAAACCATCCAAATACGCCTGGAATGTCTCTCTTGTCTTGCAAAAAATCGCCAGCCAATTCGACCCTCGACTTTTTAGCGTCGTCGTCGGGGGACGCGAAGAAAACCAAGCTCTCTTAAATCAAAAATTTGATTTTATTTTCTTTACGGGTGGCGACGATGTCGGGCGGGTCGTTCTTGAAAAGGCCAGCGTCCATTTAACTCCGGCCATCCTCGAATTAGGCGGAAAGTCGCCGTGTATCGTCATGAAGGATGCCGACCTCGATGTCGCCGCCAAGCGCATGACGTGGGGAAAATACCTGAATGCCGGCCAAACTTGCGTGGCCCCCGACCACATCTATGTCCATAAAGATGTTAAGGACGCCTTCCCCTCTCGCGTCATTGAACATATTCAAGCTTTCTACTATTGCAACGGCGATATCAGCGATGAATTTCCAAGCATCATTAATGATAAACACGTTGCACGACTCGCGGGCTTAATCGCCAAAGAAAAAGTTGTTTTCGGCGGTCACATCAATCAAGAGAAGCGCCTCATCGAACCGACCATAATGGATGGTGTCACATATGACGATGCGATTATGGGCGAAGAGATTTTCGGACCGATAATGCCGATTCTTTCATATGATAATGCCGACGACCTTCTCAAGGTTTTTCAAACTCAAGAAAAGCCACTGGCCTTCTACTTGTTTACTCAAAATAGCAAAGAAGCGCGACGAATCATGGATTTAGTGAGCTTTGGCGGCGGCTGCATCAACGATACCATCATGCATCTCACCAATGACAAATTACCTTTTGGCGGTATCGGAAGAAGCGGCATGGGAAGTTATCACGGCCAAAAGTCATTTGCGGCTTTCAGCCACGAAAAAAGCATCCTTAAGAAGCAAAAAGTTGAACTTCAGCTAAAATATCCGCCTTATAATGAAAAGAAAAAATCGTTTATAAAGTGGTTTTTTAAATTAAAATAATTTACTTATCATTTTGTTTCTATATAAAAAGACCACCTTTTTCACGGAACTAGTTCACAGCATTTTTTTATTGTTTTTTCACAGTTAGTGCTATATTAAAATTGGAGGTGTTCAAATGAACAAATTCAATAAACTTTTATTCTCCGCTCTCTCGCTCCTTGCCTTGACGGTCATGACTTCGTGTGAAGGCGGCGGCATTTCAATTGAAGCCGCGGTCGCCAATCAGCGCGTCATGGATGCGATGGAGCAAATGACCACCACGGCCATCGAATCGTTCGAAATCGATGTCGAGGCGGATGTCGGCTACACCGCCAAAGCCTATGACGTCGATGATGTCGTTTTGTACGAACGCAATCTCGAAGCCGCCGGCGAAGTCCACATCAAGGCCAATGATATCTTTGGCGAAGACGCCGTTGGCAGCGTCGTAGCGAACGCTTCAGTGCTCGCCGTCGAAAATGAGGAGACACTCCTCGATGTCGATGCCGGAGCGGCTCTCTATTTCAGCGAAGGCTGGGTATATGCCGACATTACCGATGCTACCGAAGTGATTGAGCTTATGGGCGGCGAGGTTCCAGAAGTGACAACCATCAAAACATTTGTCGGCGATTTAGGAGAATACATCGGATATGATCCTGAAGAGCCTATTCAAATGCCGTTTAGTTTCGACGACATGGTTCCTTACGCCAACCTCTTAAGCGATGTCAAAGCGACGGAGTCAAATGGCGAATTGACCGTTATTTACACCGTTACCCTCGATGATATTGTCAACATTATGCTTAAAGTGTTGCAAGACGAGGGAGAAATTCCGACCGATGCGACGAGCGAAGAACTCGAAGCGTTCCGCACGCAGCTCCGGGAAATGATTTCATCAGTCATCAATATCACGACCGCCAAACTGACAATCGGTGTCGGGGCCGACGGATTCCTCAGCAAACTATATGTTGATGTCGATATCGCTGTAACTATTGCTAGTGAAGAAGAAAGTGTCATGATGGCTTTCCAAGAAGACCCAATTGATCACGAACTCCACGAATTGGATGGCTTCCTGCATATCGATATCGGTAATATGAATCAAACAGTCGATGTTGTCTTACCTGATAATCTCGACTCGTACACCGATATTGCACCAGAAGAAGAACCAGTATAAACCTCATTCACCAACCTTAATAGAAGGCCGCCTCAAAGCGAGACGGTCTTTTTTTATTTAGACCTACTCTAATTTATCATTTCTTGTTAAAATACTATTAGGAGTAATTCGGTCGGATAACCGAATAACATATTATGGCCCGTCCTAAAGGAAGCAGAAGCAAGGAGCGGATCATCGCCGCTGTCGAGGACTTGATCGCCACAAAAGGCGTCAAGAATTTTTCTTTACGCGATGTGGCGACAAAAGCCAACCTCTCTCCGGGAACTATCTATTATCACTATGCGACAAAAGACGAGCTTGTCTTCGATGTCATATCGCAGCACATCGACGGCCTTAAGGCCGAATATATTTTATGGCTTGAAAGACACGAACACGATCTCAAACCAGAGCGTTTTTTAGAAGTCGTTTTCCATAAGGGAGTAAAACTATTTGACCGTGCGAAAATGCACATATTCTTAATCAACGAATGCCTTGGCGGGAATGATGTCTTGCGAAGAAAGTTTATCGAGAAGTATCGCGAGTGGCGCGAGACTCTTCTATTCGGTATCAAGAAGGTCTTTGCAAGCGTTGAAGATCCCGAAGCATTCGCCTATACCCTGATGTTGGTCATCGACGGCCTCGTCGTTCAAGAGATTCTCAAGGATGATTCGATTGATGAGCGGCGATTGGTCAAATTTGCAAAAAGTTGGGGAGGAACAAAAGGGTGAAAGATCATTACAAAAAAGCGATTGAAGAAATACATATAAACTTTCCCAACATCATCGCTACCAACAAAGATGGATGTCTTCTTTTAGAAGGCGAACTCGATAAATGGGATGATATTGTCCGCGTCGGCTATTTGGCGGCAAAAGCCAAGAGCGAAGGCGTCATCAATAACATCAAGCTAAAAGATTATGTTCCAATACCGATGCGGATAAGTTCTACCAAGGATGATGCATATGATGGTTTGAAGTGCGATGTCCTCATTATCGGCGGCGGCATCGTCGGAACGTCGATTCTTCGCGAATTCAGCAAGTATGAAATCAATGCTTGTTTAATTGAAAAAGAAAACGATGTCGCTCTTCACGCCAGCAGTCGCAACGACGGCTGCATCCATGTCGGCATGGATTTGTCGCGAAAAACCAAAAAGCATCATTACCTTCGCCGCGCCGTTGAAGGATATGCACGGCTTGCTAACGACTTGGGCGTCGATTACGTTAAACATGGTCAGACGCTCGTTTTTACGAATCGCGTCGCCTATCTCGCAATGCCTTATCTGCTTTCATCGGCGCGCAAAAAAGGGATTGTCGGAGCGCGTTTGATTGGCCGAAGAGAACTATTAAAAAGAGAGCCAAATATAAGTAAAAACGCCAAATTTGCCGTGTTTTTCCCAGAAGGAGCAGTTATTTCACCATACAATATGGTCGTCGCTTTGGCCGAAAACGCTATCGAAAACGGCGGCCGAGTCTTTCTTGATACGGCGGCCCTGGGGTTTGACATGAAAGATCATCAGATTATTGCGGTTAGAACTAATCGCGGCATCATTTATCCGCGAGTGGTTATTAATGCCGCGGGCGTCTTCTCCGATGTCGTTGCCAGGATGGCTGACGATCAGTTTTTTACAATCCATCCGCGACGTGGCGTCGAGATGATTCTCGACAAGAAAGCCGCGCGAAAAGCGGTCAATAGCACCTTGTCTTTCTACTTCGGAAACAGCGATAAGAAAGCCCACACAAAGGGCGGTGGAATCATTCCGACAGCCGATGGCAACATCGTCGTCGGTCCCACAGCTAGCGAAGCACCCGAAAGAGAAAACTATGAGACTTCGAAAGAAGAAATCGATTCGCTATTTGATAAGCATCGAGTTACTTTGCCAACGCTTGCAAGAGGTGATGTCATAACTTACTTTGCCGGCATCAGAGCCTCCACATATGAGGAAGACTTTATCGTCCGGCGCGGCAAATGGACAAAGAACATCATCCACGCTGCCGGCATTCAATCTCCGGGGCTCACGGCCGCACCCGCCATCGCCGAAGACATCGTTAAGATTTACGAGGAAGTTATCGGTGGAAAATTATCAAGCAAAGCAGATTTTAAGCCCGTTCGGCAGCGACAAAAGCTGCTCAAAGATCTCGCCGAAGACAAACGCGACCTATTAATCAAAACTAATCCCGATTATGGCCAAATCGTCTGCCGGTGTGAAGAGATTTCTAAAGGCGAGATCATCGATGCGTTGAATCGCCCGCTACCAGTGAATACAACTGATGGAATAAAAAGGCGAATTCGAGCTGGAATGGGTCGTTGCCAAGGTGGTTTCTGCCAGCAACTAATTGTTCAAATCATGGCAGAAGAACAAAAGGTTTCGCTCTGCGAAATTAAGAAGAAGGGAAGCGCATGTATTCTTCTTTGCGACAACAAGGAGGGCGATGATGAAAAACTATGATGTGATCGTCATCGGTGCCGGACCAGCGGGTTTGGCGGCCGCTATCAGCGCCGAGAAGAGCGGAGCGAGCGTCCTGCTCATCGAACGCGAGGCTAAACTTGGAGGCATTCTAAAACAATGCATTCACGACGGTTTTGGCCTAACCCGCTTTAATGAGAAATTAAGCGGTCCCGAATACGCCTATCGCGAAATAAGCAAAATCAAAAATACAAAAGTCGATATCACGACGCTAACCTTTGTCACAAAAATTGAAAGGCAGGGAGGCGTATTCATTCTGACTCTCGTAACTAGAAAAGGAATCGAAAAATTATACGGTTCAAGAATTATCCTCGCTACGGGATGCCGCGAACGCACTCCTCGTCAAATTTTTATCGGTGGAACCAACCCAGCCGGTTTGATGACGGCGGGATCGGCGCAATACTACATCAATGTTCTTGGCAAGATGCCAACGAAAAAATGCGTCATCTTAGGAAGCGGTGACATCGGACTCATCATGGCACGTCGCATCACGCTTGAAGGGGGAAAAGTTTTAGGAGTCTACGAAGTTAAGCCAACCCCGAGCGGCCTCACCCGCAACATCGTGCAATGCCTCGACGACTTCGATATTCCCCTCCACCTTTCGCATACGGTCACCAAGGTCTTTGGCAACGACCGTCTCGAGGCTGTCGAAATCGCCAAAGTCGATGACAAGATGCATCCGATCGAAAGCACGAAACACATTGTGGATTGCGATGCTTTGATCATCTCCGTCGGACTCATCCCAGAAAACGAAATCGCGGAACAATTAGGGGTGACTCTTAACTCTAAAACCAAGGGTCCGTTTGTGGATCAGAAACTAATGACTTTAGTCGATAATGTCTATTCTTGTGGCAATTCTTTACATGTCAGCGATCTAGCCGATTACGTCTCAGAAAGTGGTGAAATTGCTGGAGCTTTTGCAGCGAATAAAGAAGGAAACAAGCGGATTTTGCGTGAAATCGAAATAGATTCGCACCTTATGTATATCGTCCCTTCCCACTTCGATTTTAATAGTTCTGCGCGTCAGGTTATCGCTTATTTCCGCAGCATAGAGAATTATGAAAAAGCGACAGTATATGTTCGATTGGATCAACAAGTAATTTTTAAAAAGTACTATCAGCATCTTAAACCGCCAGAAATGGAAAGGATAACTTTTGAAATTCCACCTGCCACTACATATGGAAACATTAAAGTCTCGATTGAGGTGAAACCATGAAAAAAAGTTTGACCTGTATCGTCTGCCCAAATGGATGCCGTCTCGAAATCGATACGCTCTCACAACAAGTGAGCGGCAACAAATGTCCTCGCGGCATTACTTTTGCTATTGACGAGTTGACGAATCCAAAGCGCAGCATCACAACAACTGTCCACACGACGCTCTTAGACTATCCGGTCATCTCAGTTCGCACCGATGGCGAAATTGCAAAGGATAAAATTCGCGACTTGCTCGCTCTTTTAAAGGATATT
>MTKZ01013809.1_pt1 | contig 26872 bp, 28 predicted proteins | sample 1042781 | NCBI WGS metagenome assembly MTKZ01 (sample SAMN06212207, study PRJNA360539) | anaerobic digester metagenome | biome: Wastewater treatment plant; material: sludge; isolation source: anaerobic digester fed with sludge from wastewater treatment plant | place: Denmark: WWTP Viborg ... | reverse complement strand
AATGGCATGATGGCAAGCCTTTTACCTCCGCCGATGTTCTTTACACGTATCAGGCTACCATCGATCCGAAAACCCCGACCGCTTACGCCGGTGATTTTTTAAAAGTCAAGAAAGTCGAGGCTCCCGACGATTACACGTTCCGTGCAACGTATGACAAACCGTTTGCGCCGGCTTTGATCAGCTGGAGCAGCGCCATTCTGCCGCGACATTTGCTTGCGGGAAAAGACATTACACAAAGCTCTTTATCACGGCATCCGATCGGCACCGGTCCGTACAAATTCAAGGAATGGGTCGCCGGTCAGAAAATTGTCCTTGTTTCCAATCCTGATTATTTCGAGGGGCAACCCTATATCGACGGACGGATGACGCGCATTATCCCCGACACGGCCACGATGTTTCTGGAGTTGCGCGCACAAAATATCGGCATGATGGGTCTCACGCCTCTGCAATACACGCGGCAAACCGAGAATAATTTATTTAAAAATAATTTTAACAAGTACCGGTATCTCAGCTTTGCCTATACTTTCATGGGCTACAACCTGAAGAATCCGCTTTTTGCCGACAAAAGAGTTCGGCAGGCGATTTCCTACGCGATCAACAAGGATGAAATCATCAGCGGCGTATTGCTGAAGCTGGGGAAACCCGCCAACGGCCCCTATAAACCGGGTACGTGGGCCTTCAACGACAAGGTGAAGGTGTACAATTACAATCCGCAGAAAGCCCTTGCACTGCTCAACGAAGCGGGATGGAAAAAAACCGGCAGCGATGGACTCCTGAAAAAAGACGGACAACCGTTTGTTTTCGAAATCGTCACCAATCAGGGCAATGAAACACGACAAAAGTGCGCCGAGATCATCCAGCGGCAGTTGAAAGAAATCGGCATCACCGTTAAAATCCGCGTGTTGGAATGGTCCGCATTTGTAACGGATTTTATCAACAAACGGCGCTTCGATGCTGTGATTCTGGGATGGACCATCCCGCTTGATCCGGATGCCTACGACGTCTGGCACTCGAGCAAAACGGCGCCGGAAGAATTAAATTTCATTTCCTATAACAATCCGGAAGTAGACGAAATGCTCGAGAAAGGACGCAGCACCTTCGACCCGAAGGAAAGAAAAAAATACTATGACCGCTTTCAGGAAATTCTGGCCGAAGATCAGCCCTATACATTCCTGTATGTTCCTGAAGCGCTGGTAATTATCAACAAACGTTTCCGTGGAATCGAGCCGGCGCCGATCGGACTGGAACACAATTTCATCAAATGGTACGTTCCGAAAGACGAACAAAAATATACCCTGACCCGATAGCCGCAACAAATCAATACACGGTTACGCCCGCGGCATCATTTCCGAAATGAAAATTTAATAAACAGGAATGTTTTTTTTGAACATGTCGATGATGATATTTTCCATGGAATAAAGACCGATGGGTGCATCGATCAGCCATTTGGAAACAAAAATGGCGCCCTGTCCGAAAGCCCTTTTGCTGATGCTTTCATGGATGAGCCTGATGGTCTGATTGGGCAGGCCAAAAATAATCTCGTGTTTGCCCACGATACCCCCTACCCGAATGGAGTTGACATGTTTATCTTTCTCCAGTCCCAGGATATTCGCTATTTTGACGGCGGTTCCCGATTGTTCCTTCTTGGACCGGAAATGTTCTTCCACAATTTCAATATCTGCATGGGGAGCAACTTTCTGGAGGATTTGAGATGCCACCAGCAGAAAATTGATGCCCAGCGTAATATTGGGAGAATAAAGAACCGCTGTTTTGGCGGAAAGTTGTTTTAATTCTTCCATATCCTTTCCGCCGTATTTGGAGATGGCAGAAATAATTTTAATTCCGACATCGGCAGCCGGCGCATAACTGTTGTGCGCTCTGGCGCTGGAAAAATCCACGATGATATCCACCGGACGATGAGAAAAGAATTCCGGCGATACTTCATCCACCGAAAAGATCGGGGCATCGTCTGCTTCATATCCCAAAAGGCGGGTGGCATATTTATGATTGTCCTTATGGGTTCGTCTGACCACCCATTCGAGATCAAACAATCCATCCCTATAAAACTCATCCGCCACCATCCGGCCGGTATTGCCGAATCCAAAAAGCCCGATCTTGATTCTTCTGGGCTGTTGATCATTGTTGTTTTGCATGGCTAAATCCTTTAAATTCCGCAGCTGTTTGATCCTGCACGGTTTTACCAACCGATAAAGCTTTCATAATAAAAAATTAAATGCCCTGCCATCAGGCAGATGGCGTCCGATTATCTTAACGCTTCATTTGTATGTTATAAGTTTTGGAACCGCTTTTATGTGAAAAAATTTCTTCAGACCGCATGATATTGCTTTTTTTAGTTAAATAACATGCAGATCATAAACATGCAAGGCTTGCGTTGCCCTCGGACACAGCGTTTTTAAAAAATAAAAAAGCGCGGATCACTGACCGATCCGCGCCGTTTTTTAATAATGGTGCCGAAGACTGGATTTGAACCAGCACGGGTGATACCCACCACCCCCTCAAGATGGCGTGTCTACCAATTCCACCACTTCGGCATCAAAATGCCTCAAAAAAACTGCTTATCAAAGAATATCGTTTAATATTTGCCCGATTTCTTCTGCTCCCGATGATCCGTTGGAAAAAAACTGAATCTACTTACTGGCTGGTGCAGGCGGCACGGCCGGCATCTTTGCAGCATCAGGCCCCGGCACAGGAGATGGAAGTGCGGTTGCGTCCTGGCTGGGCGCAGGCATGGTCCGATCAACAGCCGGCGGTCTTTGATCCATTAAAGACGACGTGCTTCTGTGGTTGGCCATATAGGTAAGGATGAGAGATGTCAGCATAAAAACGACTGCCACCCCTGCGGTCAACTTTCCCAAAAACGTCCCCGCGCCGGAAGAACCGAAAACCGTCTGGCTGGAACCGCCGAAGGCCGCCCCCATATTGGCGCCTTTACCTGCCTGCAAAAGAACAATCAGAATCAAAACCAGACAAATCACAATATGAAGAGCAATCAATAACGTATACATATAAATCTCTTGTAAAAATTTTATTTTAAAGCTGCTGGACAATACCAAAACGGTATACGCTAGTCAACTTTTTTCTTTTCCCAGTTATTTTAAAAACTTAAGCCTATTATCTCAAAGTCTGACATATTTCCCCTCGTCAATCGCTATTCTTCCGATTCTCTCTAAGTATTCAATATGTTTGCCGACCAACGCCCGTTCATTCGATTCAAAGAATTCCCTGGGTTCCCTCGGCCTGCCGTAGATCAGCCATGCCCCGGCGATTTCGTCCAGCGATTTGGGTTCTTTCAGAAAATTCAGAATTTTTTCTTCACGCTGATAAATGACATTTTCATAATCATCCCAAAGCTTTCCCGGATTTTCTTCAAAAAGTCCGGTGTTGTGGGAAGCAATCCATCTGCGCGCGGAAATGGATTTAAGCCTGCGAATAGATTGAATAGTTTGTTCGATGCTGGAATAAAGATCCCCGTACCAGGGACCGAATGTTGTCAAATCATAATCGCCGAGAAAAAGAATTTCTTCATCAGGAATGAGAAATGAGAGATGCCCTGGCGTGTGGCCGGGCGTCGCAATGATCTGAACCTTAAGAGATCCCAAGTCAATTGTTTCTTCATCCTGAAAAAACAGAGCGTCCTTTTGCGGACGGTAGTTGAAATTATTCAGCACAATGGTTTCCCAGAGTTCGCGGAGTTGTTCGTCTTTAATGTTGTACCAGTCTAAAAAGATTTCCATGTCGGTGAGCGGCGGAAAATCGCGCCCGGAAATGCGCAGGGGGCAGCCTTCAAAAAGGTTTAAAAATCCGATATGGTCTTCATGCCAGTGCGACAACCAAACCTGATCAACGCCGTCTTTTTCTTTCAGGTCAGAGAGTTTCTGCAATCCGCAGGAAGGGTCGATGACCACCCGGCAATCTCCGCCTTCCAGATAAACGGAATGATTGAAAGGATATTTGCCGCCGTTGTCCCCCCGGATAAAGCGAACCTTTCCCAATTGAACGTCCATCGTTAATTCATCGTCCCCTAAGATTATTTATTTTGATTTATACTTGAATTGAAAAAGAAAGTCCAATGAGGTCGTTGCTAATACCTACCCGTCCACATTATTGGATCGTTGTCTGATTTGAGGATTGCTAATTGAAAGAATTTATTCGGGGATTTTGCTCCAATGGCACTACTATGGTAAAATATTCTTAACACACAGGACAGCACTTTCTATACTGCCGACAACTAAAAGGGAGTTCTTAGCAATAATTCCTTCATCGTCACAACCGACATTGGTTTTGATTAACGCTTCTGATGGATTCCCTAGAATATATTATTATGCATGTTCTACTTCAGCAATAGCTAACCATTTTTTTGCTTTAGAAACATCTCTAAATACTTGAACGTGCCCTCCCCGATTACAGGCTACTGTTTCTCCAAATTTTGCATCTTCCTCCGACATTGTCTTTTCCGAATATACAACCGCATACCTGAACCCCAAAGGAAACATTTTAAGGCTTGATTCAGCAAATTGATATATCTCCATAACTGAAGCATGCACAATCGCGTTGCGAATATCTATTAATATGCGTTTTGCGTTGCAGGTTTTTATTGAGTCAACAATTTCTTTACGCATCAATAAATAAGCTGCTTCGTTCAATTCACCAACAGCTGCAGCGATAAGAGTTTCTCCATCCGAAAAGACTTTTACAAAATGTTCCACAACGACCTCAAACGAGTCAGTACATGCAGTTAATTAAGAGATTTGACGGGGTCGAGAAAGGAAACAGAAACAAATATATTACCGCCTTTTCATAGTCTACGCTCTATAATCCTATTGTCAAGGCAATACTTGATGCTGCAGATTGCTTTTTCGATATAAAATAAAGCTGACAGAAACCATACTGCCGTGAATTAGGCTTGGGCCACAGCTGTTTTTATAGATTAGTCTTCTTTGTTTTAACCGGTTCTTTGTACACTTTCCATTGGTGATTCGGGTCACTCACAAAATCTCGATTCACCGCTTTACCATACTGATCTGTTTTAAATTTTCTGACAATCCATCCTCCACGGACTTTTTGTCGATCACTTCTCACATCGTTACCGACAGTTGTTAAGATTTCCCACACTTTAACTCACCATCCCTTATTTCTTGATATATAAGTTCTCTTGTTTTTTTGAGTAATTCCTTTGAGGCCATTAAAACCTCTATGATGTCACGGTTTGAGTCGCACCAATTTCTTCTACGATAGTCGTTGTTGGGAAATGCTGAACCGTTTTCATCCTTCATGTTAAAATTCCTCTTTTATGGTTTTCGTCGTTGGCCTATTTCTTCTTGCCTGATGCCTTCTTCTCTTTTTCCCGGACCTTCAGGCTCTGCTCCCGCCTTCTTCTTTTGCGGGCCAGTTCCTTTCTTCGTTCGCCACTTTTCTGACTCATGATGCCTCCTTCATATTAAATCACGGGTATTAAGCCCTTTGCTTCGCGGGATTGTTCAACTTACCAATTCTGCCGCGCTGCACTTTCGGAATCGGAGTTTTAACAATAAATTCATTGAAATTATTGTTCCATTTCTGGCATGAACTCTATTGAATGGCAGGTCGATTATTCCGCGCCCTCGACGATGTCTGCCATCCGGCTTGATTCGACTGTATCAAAATCTTTGTTTGTTTTGCTCGACTTTATATTAGCCTTAATCTGCTTGGCTATCCGGCGCTTTAAATCCCTATCCATTTGTTTTCTCTGTTGTGCTTTTAAATTGGCCGTCTTACCAAAGTTGTGCATAGGCTTTCCCATTTTTAATAATTGTTTACCTTTCTATTCAGGTGCTGCTGAATAGGTTGAAAATAAAAAGGCACTCCGGGATTCTGAGCTCACGGAGCGCTTTTTCTATTAACATGATTTTATTGCAGCGCTTTCACGTTAACTGCCGACGGGCCTTTGGGTCCATTCTCAATATCAAAACTGACGCTCGCGCCTTCCTGCAGTGTCTTGAAACCGCTGGCCTGAATGTCGTTGAAATGGACAAAAACATCACCGCCATCATTGTTTGCGATGAATCCGAAGCCTTTCTTTTCATTAAACCATTTAACTTTACCTTCTGACATAGCTCTAATCCTCCTTTCATAAATTTTCAAAAGTCGAATCAGCACAATGACAGAACCCACAGTTATTATACCCCACGCAAATTGCGGGGTATAATAATCTCCGCTTTATGGGATTGTTCAACTGACCAATTCCGCTGCGCTTTGCTTTCGGAATTGGAGTTTCACGAATAAAAAAACCACCAAGATTCCAAAGTACCTGGTGGCTAGCCTATGTGCTTCAAAATGTCTAAATCCAACTCTTATCTTCGCATTTTATTTCTAAATATTCGAAGTTGACGAAATAATACAGTAATGGCACGGAATAGTCAATCTTTATTTGCATGGATAACGTTTTGCACGGGTAGTATGGAGAAAATATATTGCGTTTCCTCTTATAAGGCACAATGTTAAGATGTTAAGGTTTTTGAAAGATATATTTATTATTTTACGGCATTCTATCAAGATTCTCCTTTTTTCAATTGGCTTTTCGGAGCTTTGACAGAGGGATTGTTGAATGGTTTGGATGCTTATCTGGCTTCCGGCCTTCGGAATGACGGCGGGGAGAAATTGCAATTGAATTATATTGAAATTGAATTGACAAGAGCTTGTTTTCTTTGGAAGGTAGTAAAAGAAATGCGGCCTAGTATGTCAAGAAATGCTTGGCCAGACATAATGAGGGGTTTGCTTCTATATTTGTCGGGTACAAACAGTGTTTATTACAAAACGAAAGAAAGCATATCCGTAGGAAATCTAAAATACTCTCTTTCAGGAAGCTATACCCGATAAAAAGTTTACGATTGCGATTCGTTTTTATTTTTTATGCCTGCCAATGCCAGCACAACCAGGGTCCACGCCGGAAATAACTGCAAACCGGGAATCATCTCAACAACGAGTGCCGGCAAAAGCGCCCATTTAAAACCAATCACTATAAATAATACGAGCACTGTAACAATATCAATCATCCAGTACACCGGTGGTGTGAATGTGAATGCAAATCCCAGAATGTCCGAAATGAGTGCAAACAACAGGGCCCATCGCCATTCGGGCCGTTTCCATGCGGTTGTAAAGTTATTGATGAATTTTTTAATCATATTTTACTGACAATCATTTCCCTTTGTCAGACAGTCTCTGTTCAAGAAAGATCGGGCTTCTTAGACTTTTTTCTCGGTCTCGTGTAATTTTCTGATCTGTGAGATATAAAACTTGATTTTTTCGATCGCTTCACGGGGTGTATCAATAAATTCCACGCCCTCATCATAAGATTTATCATCGATATTTACTTTGACCCATTTTACTTTCCCTAACGAGGTGATCTGTCTTCCCAGCGTCTTTAATTTGAAATCTATTTTGACAAGCGTATCAACCGGTAAAAGAATTTCGGACTTGATTTTTGCTCCGTGAACAGAAATATCCTTGCTATAGTTGAATGGAAATCCTTTTTTAAGAGGAATAATTTTATCGATGGCGATGACAGAGATAGAGATTTCGTTGATTACCTTTAGACGCTCCTCTTTTCTCCTTTCTACCATGGCGTTTCACTCCTCTGTCTCCGAGTTTAACCTCAAATTTTACGTGTAAATTTTACTACAAGAAATTCAGTTTGTATATAAAGGAACTTTGATCACCTAAAACCGGGCTTTGTTCAGGTAATACTAACGGCTCAAGGTAACGCCGATTTGATCACAATATTCATTTACCGGGCACTGGCTGCAAAGCGGAGAAACTGGTTTGCAGGTTTTACGGCCGAAGGCCACCATGATGGTGTTATAGATAATCCAGTGGCGGCGCGGCAGTTTTTTGCGCAGGGCAAATTCGGTTTCATCCGGAGTTTTTGTTTTGACATAACCGAGCCGGTTGGAAATTCTGTGCACATGCGTGTCCACACAGATGGCGTCCTTACCGTAGGCCAGCGACACAACCAGATTGGCGGTTTTGCGTCCCACACCTTTAATGGTTAACAAAGTATCAATGTCGTCCGGCACTTTGGACTCGAAGCGTTTGATTAACTCCCGGCAGGTATGGTGAATGTTTTTTGCCTTGACGCGATAAAAGCCAACCGGAAAAATGGTTTTAGCGATTTTATCCAGAGGAACTTTGAGCATCTCTTCCGGTGTGGAAGCCAGTTCAAAGAGTCTGTCGGTGGCGACTGCGGTGACTTCGTCTTTGGTCCGCAGGCTGAGCAATGTTGAAATTAAAATGACAAAGGGATCGCGCTGGTTTTCAGCCAGATGCGAAACAATCGGCATGGTCCCCACGGTCAGTTCCTTCTTTAATATTTTTATGATGGTGTTGATGTCGTTATCTTTCATGTATTAATTTTCAAATATTCCTTTAATAAATTCAGCAATTCCCATAAAGATGCAGCCAAGGTAGATGTCATTCCGGGACATGACAAAGCTTCACAACACTGCTTCGAAGGTGGAACCCGGGTAATGTTTATTATTTCCTGGATTCCGGGTCAAGCCCGGAATGACCAATGAAAGGATATTTTTAAAAGTTAAATGCCGGTTCGTTGATGACCGATTGCATAAGAGCTTCCGCTGCTTTTTCCTGAGCGGTCGTTCCGCTGATAGTCAGCCAGATGCTGCCTTCCGCGCCGCTGACGCCGCCTGCGGCAACCAGCGAAGCCGTTGCCCCGGTCAGAAGTTCTATGGCATCCAGTTCCGTGAAGATTTCTCCCGGCACGGGCATCAGTCTCGGACCCTGCGCTCCCGGAGCATTCATTTTCGCCGCCAGGTCATCCAGATTTTCCTGGACGCGCTTTTCCAGTCCCACCGGCAGGATCAGTTTCACGCGCCGGCCGACTGCCGCGGGCATGGCCGCGCCGATGGTTCCCGCTTTCGGAGCGCCGATCAGAATAGCCGCCCTTCTTTGAATCAGATCCACGGCGTTGGCCCCTTTCAAAATGACGTCTCCTTCGCGTAAATCGTCCACCACGCCGAAGATGGTCTGATTTTTTTGAAACTTGCCGTTCTGGATGACCACGTCTCCGAAAAATTTGCTTTCATCGTAGCTTCTGCCCTCGCGCGTAACCGGCCTCCTGGGAGGCAGAATGATGCCCCGGTAGAAGTGATTCCGTTGGAATTCCTTCAACTGACCAAGCTTTCTAAGAATTTCTTCGGCGACATAACCGTTGGTCGTTCCGGCAATGATGACGAGGGCTCCTTTTTTTAAAACCTTCGCAATTGCCGGATGTTTGACCATTCCTTTCCCGATCAGACGTTTTCCAGCCGCCGGCGTTAAAACAAATTGTTTCATATCCATTGCTCCTGTTAAAGTTTTCTTTTAGCTATAGAAAAACTTTTTTCAAAGTCTTTATTTTTGAAAGCCGCGATAGCCTCGATAATAGTCTTTTCCTTTTCGTTACCCGATTGATTTATTAGCGCCTGTATTGCCTCCGCGGCCTGGATTGCCTCCGCGCTTTGTTCCGGCGTTGTCACCAGCACGCCGAGATGATCCCCTTCCTTCCAGAGAGGAATTATCGCAATGTTGTTTTTTCTGAACAGTCCGGCATTGTCCACAAAGAGATTCCTGTTGCTAAGTTCCAGCTTATAGGTGGCATGGACAAAATCGCGTGAACCACCGGCACACATTACTTTTACAGTGCCGAACCCTTCATCCTCCTGCGGATGAACCTTCAAAACCAGCATTCCCGAATCCGGCAGTATCCGATCGAAACCGGCCTGCTGCCTGTTTTCCACCAGATAGTACGTTCCGTCATCCAACGGAATCTTGACGGCCAGCATTTCTCCTCCCGCGGATAAAGGTGCAAGCAGGGCAAACGAGGTCTCTCCCGGTTTGACGATTTGAACCTGACGTTCTTTAATCCACCCCAGCCGTATTTTTGTAAATGATGAAATACCGGGTGGGAGTTCTCCTTTTTTGACCAGATGTTGCGACATGATGTCCCACGGTCCCATATAGATGGCATGATGTTCGAACGAAGGATTTGCGGCGGATGCGTCAGACTGACGCACGAAGTCGTAAAGTCAGGGCACTAATCGTTTTCCTTCGTGAATGCCGCCGAGAGCATGAAAATAGTCATGGGCAAACATGCCGATATTCGCATTTTCCGTTGCGACAAAAATGCCGCCCTTGAACTCTTTACCGCCTGACGATCTCAACGTTTCATAGCGGGGCACATACCGTCTGGTGACTCCTGAAAGCATGCCGGGATTGGCGCAGTAACAGATCATCCCGTATCCCTTGCCGGGCATGGTCGTGACTGCCGGAACGATCAGGATATGGTCGTACGCGGAAAAATCGACTCTGCTTTCCAATGCCGTCATGGTGTCTTCAATGAGTTTGCGAACCCGTCTTCTGTCCACGCGGAAATTATAGGGACTGATGTTGTAGCTGGCGATCGAATCGGGCAGCATGACGTATCCCATAAAATCGGCCTTGATGGAAGCGAGTCCGTACGATTGCTCTTTGACATAAGCGTTGAGTCCGCCCACAACCTTTCTCCGGACGGCTTCAATCGGCAGGGACGGTGTTGCGTCCGGAAACCGGACCACAACCGTCAGGACGTTTTTTTCACCGAGGGCTTGTGTTGCTTGCGGACCGAGACCATCGTTCAAACTTTCGGCTCGAATGGCGCCGGCAAAGATACCGGACATGGACAAAAGAATGATGGCCAGCCTGACGATCATTTGTGTGCTTTTCATTGCAGGACACCTCTCTTCCTCTAGCGACAATGAACAATTCTATTTTCCTTACAGACACAGCATCCTTAATAATACATCAGGTGCGGGTTTTGAACTCTTCCGGCTCCATAATGGTAATGTTGTTGCGTTTCAGATATTCAAAAAAGCCGTATAAAGGCTCGCCCCTGTACTCCATAACCACAGCACCGACAGGGCAATTATTCAGACACCCGAAACAGGCAAGGCACGTATCACGATCAACGGTTTGTTGAAAGGGATTGATGGCTTTGGTCGGGCATTTTCTGACACAGGTTCCACACCGGATACATTTTTGTGCATTGACGGTATGTTTATTGATGACCTTTTTATTCATCCAGATCAGAGGCAACGCGCGCAATCCTTCCCTTAAGGCCAGTTCATAACTTACCGGAATCGTTTCCCCCCGGGAAATTCTTGCGAGCGTATTGACGGTAAAACGCCGGACCTGATCGAAGGTGGCCGCATCGGGCAGATGCTGTCCCGATCGCTGGTTGGCGCTGTCCCATTTTGGCGTCGGATAGGTCGGAACGTTTCTGAACGTATCCCTCCCGACGGGAACCCCGCCCTTCTTCGCCAGTACTTTCATTATGTGGCAGGAAGCGTTATGCTGATTGCCCTCCGGACCGCCGAAGGACACAAATGCCGCAACCGGCGTGCCCTGAATGGAAGGGATTTGTTCCAGCCATGCGATGACATTGGGCGGCGTGTCATAATAGAAGACCGGCGAGCCGACAAAAACAAGATCGTACGTCGGCAAAACACGTTGATCGGTTTCCTGAAATTCCCGTTCATCGACCGTCATATTTTCCCCCTTCAGGAGGCAACCGATCAGGCGGGCATACCTTTGAGTATGGCCGGTCTGGCTGTAGTATAAAATCAGGGCTTTTCGGGGAGAACGGGTTTTTAAATCCGGATAAGCCGCCGGACTTTCTTCAACCCGGAAAAGCGGCAGGCAGAAAGCGGCTCCGACCATGGCACTTTTTTTGATAAAATCTCTGCGTGAATCCATGATTCCTCTCGCTACAGGTTGCTTCAATAAAAATGGATATGCCCTTTAAAATTCTTCACCGCCGCAATAATTTTCCCGTCCGGCATATCCCGGACCGATAAAAGATTGCGAGATTTTTTCCGGGGAAACTATCATCCATCACTTGCCGCTCAGCAATCCCAGATCCCGTAAAATTTCCCTTGCCCGTTCCGCTTCGTCAGCTTTCACGAGGAGACGGGCATAGGCGCCCGCCGCAATGAGCATCACAGAACTTTCCCCCTGGAAAAAATACGTGATGCCTTCACCGTCAAGGATGGATTTGATGAAGGATATATCACCCTGCTGATACGTGGAAAACACTTCTTCAAAATCTTCCGCGCCGGATGAATGCATTGCCGGTTGCGGCAGACGATCGACCAGATCCTTACCGCAATCGGCGCACCGATATATCCCTTTCGCGTAGTCGCGTTTACATTTCGGACAAAACATCTCTACTCCATACGGAAGTCAATCGGCCTACGGCAGATAAACGCCGGTGCCGATGAAATAGTTTGTTCCGGGAATCGGTTCAACATAACCCAATTTTTTCTGTTCGCCTTTGGCGCCGGGCTTCAACCAGTAGAAGTCGACAAATCCTCCGCCTTTCTTGGCCGCTGCGCTCAATTCGCGAATCACGTATTTCCCTTTGATATCTTTATGATCATAAAGATTTTTCCCCGGCAAATCTTTTTGTGTCGCATGAGCAATATTTACGCACTGGAAATCATAGCCGTAAAAATACCCCGATTTATCCGGATAGAAGCGGATGGGATAGACAAAAGAACGGATCAACGCAATTTTTTCTTTTTCCGATTTGACATCTTTTAAGATTTCTCCCAATCCCGTAGCGGTCGCATGAACGATTGTTTTCGCAATGTCTTTATAGCATTCCGTTGATTTATCCTGAGCGCTCTGCGCGAAAGAAAGATTCGCACCGGCGGCGGTCAGCGCCAGAAAAAATAACATGGCAAACACGATCGTTGTTCCGGTTACGCGATAACGTCTGAAATTTTTTTTCATTATGACAATTCCTCCTGAATTAAGTTGTTAAATGTCAAGTGTTGTGAACTTTCAATTAACGCCCCATGAACAGACGGCTCCTGATGACGGATGTTTCCGCAATCCCCCCGTCATCGGAAAACATGAACGAGCCGCTCGGTATTTCCCGGCTAAAAAGAATAGGTCCCGGTCGCGAACGGAACGCTCGCCATTCCGGAACAAATCTTCCATTTACCGCGTTCCTTTTTAAGCGTCAGAGCATAGCGAAAAAGCGTCTTAATTTTTTTTCCGGCGCTTTGATAGGAAATCGGCATCTCGATGATGACGCTGGCCAGAAAGGGATCGGCCTGAACATGGACATTGCGTCGTTTACCCCAACGGATGTTGTCCATGTTTTGAAAGTCTTTCTTGAAAGAGGCGCGAATACTTCTGGTCGATTTAAAAACTTCGTTGTCATTGGTGCCCATCATGAATAAAGGCTTTGAAGTTGCCATGTCGTCCATTAAGCTCTCAATATCCCTTTCGGCATAATGATTAAGAAACTCCATCGCGACTTTTAATGCGGCTTGTTGTTCCCTGGTCATTGCCAACCTCCTTTTGTAACGGTTAAAATCCGGTTAAAATATGCCTGCGTCATTTCCATAATCATCTATGGTCATGCGGTAAAACGCCGAAGCGCCCATCAAATCGCCCGGACGGCAAAAATCCGATAATGGAGATGAGCCACAAACTCATTTTCCCCGTATTGAAAAACATGATCGATGTTGCCGAATTGATCCAGCAGTTTTCGGGAGATGCTTTCCATCATCGGCATATTCAGCCCGTAGCGCCGACCGAGTTCAGCGGAGGAAAGTTTCAGCGGCGGCGCAGGGTGTTCATCAATGACCTCCCAGTGCGCTTCCAACAATCTTTCTTTAAGCTCCCCGACGGTCGGATACCATTTTGGCGTATGCATCGCCTGATATAGAAAATTAATGCATTGCGCATCCGTTTCATTTTCAAAACATGCTGTCTGATGAATAAATACCTCGCCATCTTTGGCCTGGCGGCGAATGTGGCGCAGGACGGGCGTTAAGCCATTCTGTCCGAAATAGTGTAAAACAGACCGCATAATAAAAGAGATGTGTTTGTTCTCGTCGGCCAAATCTCTGCGGGTAAAATCGGAGATGTACCGGTTTACACAGGCAATACGGTTCTCTTTCATGGCCCCCAGTTGGCTTGCAGAACAATCAAGATTTACCGACGCGATATGTCGGGACAGTCCGGCGGCAATCAGACGCTGAAGAATAAACCCTGTTCCGCCTCCCAGATCCACCACAATGTCTGTATCGGAATCGGAGACATGTCTGATAATGGTTTCAATCAAGGGACGCGCAACAGCCGCATCGGCAAAATATCCGTCATGCATGGAATGCCATTGTTTTCCATGAGCCCCGCTCTCCCGGCTTATTTGTTCTTCGATATGCATGGCGCACCTTGTCTCCTGATTAAGGTTCATGATACCACAGGATCATCAGGTGTCAACAGCGTTCGTTGGCGCTATTGACGATTTTAAAATCTCCGGTTAAAATACCTGCATAAGCTTGGCAGATCGAAAATGGTGAAACAATGAAAATTTATTTCTTTTGTTTTTCTGTGATTATTTGTTTCATTATTGGCAACGCCGTCACCATTCAAGCCCATCAACGAGGCAGTTTCAAAACTAAAGGAGGAAAGACCATGGAATTAAAAAGTCTGTCTTTTCAGCATGAAAATATGATTCCGGCTCAATATACCTGTGACGGCCGGAATGTATCTCCGCCACTTTCGTGGAGCGGCGCTCCCGACAAGACAAAAAGTTTCGCGCTGATCTGCGATGATCCCGACGCACCGGTCGGTTTGTGGGTGCACTGGGTCCTTTTCGACATCCCCGCATCGGTCAATGCCCTTGCGGAAAATTTTTCCCGAACGGAAGACATTCCCGGATTCGGGAAAAACGGGAAAAACACGTCTGGACGTTTCGGGTATGACGGCCCCTGCCCTCCGGACGGCACACACCGCTATTATTTTAAATTATATGCGCTCGATACGATGCTGAATCTCAAGCCGGGCCTGACCAAAGACGACCTGCTTCAGGCGATCAAAGGACACGTCCTGGCGGAAGCACAGTTGATGGGCCGGTATAAAAGACCGGCAGGCAGATAACGCCCTCATTGGAAATGCAATCTGCGGGACTTATTTACTTGGAAATATGCAGGAAAAGATTGACGCCCAGCGGTTCCGACCGGACATCAATATTGCTGACGGGAACCCCGCAATCGACCGCAATCTGGGTTAATTCATCTTCAGAGCGGTGATGCAGAAACCAGTTGCCAAACTCCATATAATCGCGGGTGGAATTATTCTGTGAAAAATTCCCCAGAACGATTTCTCCCCCCTCCTTGAGAAAAGCAAGCTGTTTGGTCAGCAACATTTTGAAAGTTTTTTCATCAAGATAATCAAAAAGACCGGCCGACCAGATCAGGTCATACTGCCGAGCGGGTCTGAATTTGAAAGCATTGTCGCGATAAAACTCTATATTGCCGAGGAAGCCTTTTGCTTTCACCTTATTGTAAGAATACTCTATGGCGTTTTTATCGTAATCCACACATTCAAACAACACTTGAGACGGCCCTTGGGATAAAAATTCAACCACGTCCTGACAGGGTCCGCACCCGATATTCAGCACATCCTTTTTCCCGTCTTTTTTCTCGAGGTCTTTCAGGATTTCAAGAAAATATTTTTTCCGATTCAAAATGGCGCGCGGCGCATCCTGAGCATGAAAAAAGTGATCCCAATTGATGAGGTGCTCTTTAGGAGACAGCCAGTGCTGGTAAATTCTTTCAATGATCACAAAATCACCGGCATACCCGTGAGGCTTCAGGACGGCGTATCCCTGCATGGTCTCGGTCGTATAAAACGCATCGGACAATTCGTGCCAGATGCCGGCCATGTCGTTGTCCGTAATAATCTTCTGTTGACGAAGCTGATTAAAGTTTTTAAAAAACCGGTTCAGCTCTTCATATTGATTTTCTCGGGGACCTCCGTTTGCAACCAGCATTTTCAGAAATTCAATTTGCTGCCTCATTTTGTCTCCTTAAGATCGATTTTACCTCAATATCAAAAACATGTTCATAATTCTATAATAATTTTGCATCATTCAAAGTAAATCCTGTCTTTTCCATTCTTCTTGCTGCGATACATGAAATGATCGGCTCTGTCGATGAACGATTTAATATTTTCGTTCTTTTCATATTCGGCAAGTCCGATACTGACCGTAATGCGAATGTCCCTGTCCGGCAGCGGAGAAAAATTTTCTTTTCTTAATTCTTCCCGGATTCTTTCCGCCGTCACGGCCCCTTCTTCCTTGGCCGTCATGGGCAAAATAACCGTAAATTCTTCGCCGCCGTAACGATAGGCTGAATCTTCCTTGCGCAGACATCTTTTAATCACTTGTCCCAGCCTCCGCAAAACGCGATCTCCCTCGATATGACCATATGTATCGTTGAATACTTTAAAGTCGTCGATATCCAGCAGTAAAAGCGTCACCGGATATTCGCGGCGCTCTGTCCGATCCAGTTCCATATGAAGCTGGCTGTAAAAATGTCTGGAATTGTAAAGTTGCGTCAGGTCGTCAATGATACTCAGCTCGCGATACCGTTCTTCGCTCTCTTTTAGTTCTTTTTCCAGACGTCTGCGTTCAGTAACATCACGGGATACCGCCTGAAAACCGATCACCTTGCCGTCTTCCGTAATCAACTGTGTATTTTGTCCCAGCCAGATTTCGCTCCCGTCCTTCTTGATTACGGGATATTCCGAATAAGTGTTTCTGATTCTGTTTTTAATCTGCAGACCGAAAAATCCGGCGGCATCTTCACGCATGTCCGGGCGTAAAAGCTCCAGATAGTGTTTGCCGATAATTTCAGATTCATCATATCCGGAAACGCGAATCGTCGATACATTGGCAAAGGTAAACCGTCCGTGAATATCGGTACGAAAAACCATATCACTGGCATTTTCCACCAGGGCTCGGTAACGTTCTTCGCTATCCCGCAACGCCTTTTCAGCCTCCCTGTGGCCGGCGACCTCCTCCTGAAGAGCCCGGTTCACAACCCGGTAATCCTCCGTGCGCTTGGCAACCCTTTCTTCCAGCTCCGCATTGATCCTGCTGACATTTTCCCGTTCGCTTTCCAGCTGTTTTTTCATGAAGAAATCGCGGCGCGCGTAAAACTCAATGGCATAACATGCCATCATACCCACCAGATTAGCACTGATGAAGAAAAAATTGTTGCTGATCAAAATATCAAGAGGTGTGGGATTAATGAAAACGGCGGTGATTTCATACAACGCTACCTGAAACCAGCCGGCCAGTGACGCCCATATAAACAGCAGACGAATCAGCGTGTACCCCCACATGAAAACAAGCATCATACCGGCGTAATAGGAATAACTGACCGGTGGAGGGGCCACAACGATCATCGCAACAATGCCGGTTCCCGCCAGAACATAAAGCGCAGCCAGAATAGGCTGCATGTATTTTTTGAATAGACGGGTGAAGGATATCAGTAAAACGCCCAGCAACACTGGACCGACAATAATAAAACGAAAAAACCATATGATAATTTTTTGCTCCGGCATGACATAGGCGTCCAGAATTCCGAAAGACGCATAAAGTACCGCACCCAGAAAGACAAAGAGCCGCATCGTGGACAGCGATATCCTGTAATAGTCTTTCTGAAACAATGCTTCGAGATGAGCGTTTTCATCTGAAAACCGGAGGGTTATCGGATGCAGTTTCATGTTCATAAATTATTCTGCAATCTGAATATGAGGTAACGTCTTACATTAATTACGGATGCCGGACAGCCTTCTACATTGGGAATTATTTTTGATACGTATCATAATTACCGGGTACTGTCAACTTTTTTGTGTAAAATTATCATAGGCCAGTTCTTTAAAGAACGGCAGATTCCTACGCACTTTTCCCACAGGGTTTGACCGCCAATGTAATTCCATTTTGATGGCAATAAAAGCCAGTATCCGATAACAAGCCGTTTCACCGGCCAGTATCTCCATCGGTCTCGTTCTTCTTCTAAACTCCTTGTTCAGTCTCTCAATAATATTTGTCGTCCTTAATGATATCCATTCTTCTTCAGGGAAGCTGAAAAAAGTTAAACAAGAATCAATGCTGCGCTCCAAACAGCCCACAGCGGAAGGAAGTGTCTTTTCCCAACGATTTCTAAATGCATCAAAGCGTTCATAGGCTTTCTGTTTTGATGGCGCATAAAAGATAGAACGCAGATCAGAGGCCACCTCATCCTTGAACTTCTTCGGCACCTTGGCCTGAACATTACGGGTAACATGAACCGTGCAGCGTTGGGTCTTTGCCTGGGGAAATTCTTCCTTAAAGACCGTTTCCAATCCCGGTAATCCATCCATGATGCCCAAGGTCACATTGCTTCCATGGAATCCGCGCACCTTCAAATCCTTGAAAAACTCCCGCCAGGAGGCCGACGATTCTTTATCGCCTGATTGTAAACTCAACACCAACTTCTCCCCCGTCAGGGTTACCCCTATGGCCGCAAGAACCGGAACATTTTCAACGCTCTTTTCCAAACGCATATGGAAGCATACACCATCCACGAAAATATATTTGACCGATTCTTTCGATAAATCCCGTTTCTGCCATTTCAATACGGCTTCCGTTAATTCCACATTGGCGCTGCTGATCTGGGCAGGGGATATTTTCCGCCCGATCAATCGCTCCGAAAGCAGGGAAAGAGTCCGGGTACTCATGCCGCCTAAAAACATAATAGCCAAATCGCGGCTGATCTCATTCTCGTATTGCTGCCCACGTGGAAGTACCGATGTCTTGAACTCTCCCGCTCGATCCCGGGGAACCTTGACGTTGACTTCTCCTATATTCTTCAATGTGAAAGAACGATCATAACTGCCGTTACGATATTTATCATTACCGGCGACACGGACATATGATCCTCTTCCCATGAAATCGGTCAAATCCGCTTCCATCACCGCCGTCAAATACTTCCCCACGCTCTCCTTTATATCCAAACGGATCATCTCAAATAAATGCTCCGGCTGTCTCTGAATGGTCTTGATTATCTCCCCAATTTCCGCTACGCTTACTTCCAGTTTCATGGCGCTTTCTCCTTTTATTATTAGTTTCTTGGCGAAACCCTTTTAAAGGAAAAGCGCCTTTTTTTCTACCTGACAAATTTACACAAGATTCTTTACACTACCTAATTACCGGCAAATAACAATACAAGCACAAAAACTTTCATAATATTTATAAATGTTTGTAATATTTTCTGACGAGAAAACCGGCTTTTTGAACCGCCGGTTATTTATTGTCGGGTATGAAAAGTTTCTCTACACGACGACGGTCTATCTTACCGGTCGCTGTTCGGGTAATTGAAGACACAATTTTGATACGGCGGGGAACAGCGTGAGGTTCCAGTTTTTCCATCAAAAGCTTTTTGAGATGCGTTTCTGTCAGATCGCAGGCAACCAACGCCGCAATATCGCTGGACCGCCCCTTATCCGTGGTCAGCGCCAGAACATACGCATCATTGACCGTGGGCAACGATTTGATTTTATTCTGGACATCGGCCAGATCGACTCTTTTCCCGGCAATCTTGACAATACCATCGGCTCTGCCCAGAAGAATAAAACGATTGTCCCGATCTTCGCGGGCTTCGTCGCCGGTCAGGCAAAATCCCTCCGCATCGTACTCCATTTCAGGCGAGGTAAAATCCGACCGTACCGATAATCTGCTGCCCGCCAGTTTCCAACGGACAACATCGAAGGGCTTCCAGCTTTCCGTTTGTTCGCTGACGGAACGCAGAGCAACTCCGCCGGTTTCTGTGGAACCGTAAACTTCCGTAATGCCCAGGCCTGTCTTTCGGTAAAAATACAAACTGTCAGAACGATCCAGCATTCCGGAAGAAGAATATGCCGCTCTCAGTGAAGGAACCGACAGATTGTCAACCTTCAGAACACGGTAATGAATGGGGACACACACCAGCACAGAGGCTTTGTGTTTGTTGATTGTGGAAATGATCTCCTGCGGAAAGGTATAGATATCTGGAAGCACGGCGGCTCGGGCAACAAAAGGAAGGAAAACGGTGAAAAGCAGACCGTAAATATGATACGGCGGTACTGTTGCAATAAAAAGATCTTTGGTTGACAGGCAGAACCTTTCCTTCAAATAAAATGCTTCCGACAGCAGGTTGCGGGGTGATTTCGACCAGACGTTTGGTTTGCCGGTCGATCCGCCGGTAAAAAGCCGAAGAAACGTTTCATCCGGATGGATCAGCGATTCGGGGCGGAGGATTTCCGGGGCAGCAGGAACCGGCGTGATGATTTCAACCCCCTCCGGCATTTCTTCCGGATGATCCGCAATGGCATAATTGAAACCGGTCGCTTCGGACATTTCTTTCATGGCATGGGCCGAAAAAGAGTAAGGCAGGACCAGCTTGCAGGAACCGCTCAACGCCGCCAGCGCGCAGGCAGCCGTTACCGCTTTATTCGCACTGCACAAACAAATATTTTTTTTGCCGCTGCGCCTGTCCAGTATCTTCTTCAGGCCGGCCGCCAGCGCCAGAACATCGCCGTAACTGTATCCGCCGAAGGTAAAATCTTTCCGGCAGACGCTCGGGGAAAGTTCCAGCATTTTTTTGTACAGGCCGACAAAAGGATCTTTTTTTGCTTGCGTCATCATCAGGCAGCTCAAGATTTTTTTATTTCTTTACCGTAAAAAGGAGGAAAAAGCACCTATTATCAAAGCCGGTATAATTCTTGTTGACTTCCGCATGTTTTTTTCATTAGTTTAAGAAAAAATTTGATGACATCAACCCATGCTTGACATCGATATTGACAGTTTGATTCCGCACCGCAAAAAGATAAAAATTATCAATCACGTCATTGATATACAGGAGAATTCTGCTATGAGCGCCGCGATGGTCGGTCCGGACTGGCCCCTTTCCGATGGAAAAACCGTTGATGCGCTGGTGTTGATCGAAGGAATTGCGCAAACGGCTGCCATTGTGGAAGGATACAAGAGGAAGCAGCGGGGTGCCAGCGCCGTCAAGGGCTGGCTGGTCGGTATCAAAAATGCCGCGTTTTATGAAGAGAAAATACCGTTGAATACGCATCTGGTTATTCTGCTGGAAAACAAGGATGCTTTTGATAATTACGGCGTCGTAGAGGGAACGGTTAAAACGGGAGAAAAAATTCTTGCAACAGCCGTCCTTCAGGCCGTGCGTCTCAATGATAACGATCAATAATTTTGTTACGGGGAGTAAAAAATATGAACGATAAAAAAACAGCGATTATCACCGGTGCAAGCCGAGGGATAGGACGCGCCACGGCAGTGCAACTGGCGCGGGCCGGATATTTCGTCATCATCAACTTCAAGACCAATGAGACGGCGGCGCAGGAAACATTGAATATGGTGAAATCAGAAGGTGGAGATGGCACTATCATTCCATTCGATGTCGCCGATTCGGAACAGACCAGAAATGCGGTTAAGACAATCACCGAACAATATAAAAATATCCAGGCGCTCATTAACAACGCCGGCATTACCGCTGACGGGCTGTTTATGTTACTGGGCGAAGAGGAATGGGACAGTGTCATCAACACCAGCTTGAATGGTTTTTATCATATGACTAAACCCATTTTGCGTGAAATGATCAGAAAAAAACGCGGCTCCATTGTTTCCGTTTCCTCTCTTTCGGCGTTGATGCCCAATCGCGGACAGGCCAACTACGCGGCCGCGAAAGCCGGAATTATTGCCGCGTCGCGTTCACTTGCGTCCGAAGTGGCCCGTTTCGGAGTCCGGGTCAACGTCGTCGCTCCCGGCTTGATTGAAACGGATATGATCAAAGACGCTCCGGTTGATCAGATTAAACAAATCATTCCCATGGCCAGGTTGGGAAAACCGCAGGAAGTCGCCAGCGTCATCCGCTTTTTATGTTCCGATGATGCTTCTTACGTAACCGGTCAGGTCATCGGCATTAATGGTGGCATATGCTGATGCGCCTATACCATAAGATATCTCTGTTCATGATCCTTCTGACAGGATTCTGTTTCCTGTACGGCAACGTTTGTCATGCGGAAGAAAAAGGTTTTGAAAAGCTCCGCAAAGAATCTGTAAAAATCAAAACGCTCCAGGCAGATTTCACGCAAAAAAAAAGCATGAAAATTCTATCCAGGCCACTTGTTTCTCAGGGTTATTTTTATTTTGCAATGCCTGATTCTTTGCGTTGGGAATACATTAAGCCTCTGAAAAGCGTTGCACTGAGTCACAACCAGCAGGCCAGGCGCTATATGCATTCCGATGGGAAATGGGTCGAAGATAAAACAAATGGCGTGCAGGCCATGAGAATCGTTCTGAGTGAAATTGCCGGATGGATGAACGGCAGATTCGATCAGAATCCATCATTTAAAGCAACCGTCATCGGGAAAGAGAATACCTGCATCATCCTGACACCGGTGGAAAAAAAAATGAAAGGAATGATTGAACGCATCGAAATTAATCTCGCGCCCCAAGCGCGGGTTGTCCAATCGGTCAAAATTCTGGAAGGACCCGATAACATCACCCAGATCAATTTCAGTAATGTTAAAATGAATCACGCGATCGATCCGACCATTTTTAAGGATGTACGATGAGGCGACATCTTCTTTGGATAGTGATTTTTTTTCTGTCTTCCTGCCAGACCCTGCCCATCATAAATGCACCTTCTTCTCCACGTAAAGAAAAATCGTTCGTTTGCCCTGATCCTTTTTTAAAGAGAAATTATCGTCTTGTGCATGCCATCGAGGCCCGTCTTGACGGAAGAGTACAAAGTCAGATTATCGGCATAACGCTGGCTCTCCCCGATACCCGTTCGGTCTCCTGCGCGATTATAACGGTGGAAGGCATGTCGCTGTTTGAAGCCGAAGCAAACCCTCATGGGATCAACGTCAAACGAGCCCTACCTCCCTTTGATTCCAAAGATTTCGCCAACAATATGATGGAGGATATTAAGCTGATATTTTTAGCACCGGAAGGCGTTTTACAAAACAGAGGATACCTTGCCGACGGATCGAAAGCCTGTCGTTACCGTCAAGAAAATGGCGGCTGGATTGACGTCATAGAAAACGAATCGGGAGAAACACAAATCAAACGTTACTCTTCCTCCGAAGTTTTAAAAAGGGATGTCCGTTTCAGCGGTACCCATAAGCAACTTTATCAACGCATCGGCCTGCAGGCAGACGCAAAATTTGATTATTTTCTGTTGATGAATTTGATCGAAGATCAACCCATAAAAAAACAAGCGATTAAAAGAAATTAAACCGTTATTAAGATTTGAATAATTTTATTCCGCGATTCAAAACACATCCGGGAAGCATCCGTCATCGCCAATATGTTTCCGTTGTGACCGTTTTTTTTCGGGGTAAATTTCCTTGACACAATCGCGGATGTTCCTTATAACCCCCGTTCCTAAAAGAAGGAAAATCTTATCGATGTTGTTTTTTTCTGAAATTGTCGAATTCAAGCGGAGAAAAAAATGAAGAGCCATCATTTACATCATAAAGGGAAATCGTTTTCGGGAAAACAAGGAGAAACCGTCATGGTTGCCGGCTGTGATCTGGGCAAATCCACCGCGAAATTTGTGATGCTCAACGTCTGTGACAGCGACACACCGATCCTGGAAGATTTCCGCTGCATCGTCCATCATGGGAATCCGCTCAATGCTTTCCGCGAATGGTACCGTGAAAAGCATATCGCTTCATGTGCAGCTCTCGCCGCTACCGGTCTGCACTCCGAGGAACTGGTCGCTCCGGTGATTTCCGGACTGCCGGAAGACGCTTGTATTTCGGCGGCGCTGCAATTGCAGCAAGATCTGCCGGAACAGATTAATCTCGTAAGTCTCGGCGCCCGCGGATATTCGGTCATGACCAGAGATCGGCAGGGACATGTCGGCTATGTGGAGAATGACAAATGTTCCTCTGGAACGGGCGAGACCATTGTAAAAATAGCCGGCCGTTTCGGACTCGGTCTCGAAGAAGCCGATCAACTGGCTTTCGGCGCTGCAGTCAGCGTTCCCATCTCGGCCCGTTGTTCGGTCTTTGCCAAAAGCGAAATGACCCATTTCGGTAACCAGGGGAAACCGACCGACCAGCTCATGAAGGGTTATTTCGAATCGGTTGCCCGCAACACGGCAGCCCTTCTGTCGAGGGTACGCATCGAAGGCCCCGTTTATCTTATGGGAGGCGGTGCGCGACTCGCTTCTTTTGTCAAGGCATTCCGGGAAATCGCCGGCGGCACGGTTTTTGTGCTTGATGAACCACAACTTTTCGAGGCCCTCGGTGCAGCGGTACTTGCAGCCGACCAGTACCGGGGAGACAAGCTCCCAAAACTGCCTGTTGATCCCGAGCAGCTAATCATTCCGCGGCGAACAAGATTTCGCATTCAGTCACCGGCTCAGCAGTGGGCATCGAACGTCACGTATCAGTCAGCCCCCGATGTCACGGAGGATCCGGCAGTCACACCGGCCGTTCTAGGCCTTGATCTGGGATCGACGGGCAGCAAGGCGGTGCTAACGTCCATTAGAACCGGCAACCAGTTGACAGACGTTTATGACCGTACTCGCGGGAATCCGGTTGATGCTTCGCTGCGTCTGCTGGACGAGATTCTCAGGCAGACGAAACCGGACGTACGGGCTATTGCCCTGACCGGCTCCGGACGTGAAGCCGCCGCAACGGTTCTCCGCGCGGTGTTCCCTGAGCTTGCCGAGCGGATTGTAGTTCTGAACGAAATTGTCGCCCATGCAACAGCTGCGATCAGATGCGATGACCAGAAAGGGAAAAGTCTCTCCATCGTTGAAATCGGAGGACAGGATGCCAAGTTCATCCAGATCGCCGGCGGTCAGATTACCGAAAGCGACATGAACAAGGCATGCAGTGCCGGAACCGGTTCTTTCCTCGAAGAACAGGCCGTTTTTTACGATATACACGATGTGACAGAGTTCACAAGGCTGGCCCAAAAAGCAAAGCGTCCGCCGGATCTCGGACAGATGTGTACCGTTTTCATTGCCGATGCTGCCGCTGAAGCGCACAATGAAGGATTCAGCATCGAAGATTTGTTCGGCGGGTTCCAGTATTCGGTCATCCACAACTATATCAATCGGGTCATGGGAGGACGGACCTTCGGCGACCGGATCTTTTTTCAGGGCAAGCCAGCCAGCGGACCGTCGCTTGCCTGGACTCTGGCCGCGGTCACGGGTCGGGAGGTAATCGTTCCGCATAATCCCGGGGCCATGGGCGCTTGGGGCATCGGTCTGTGCGCAATCCGGGAGCTGGGCGAAGAAAAACTTTTCGCAGCCGGCACTTTCGATCTGAATCTGGCGCTCAACGCCAGAGTGGTTTCCAGAATAGAATTCCGGTGTGCCGATTCCAAATGTCATAATTTTTGTCATATTGATAAAACGACTGTCGCTGTCGGCGCAGCAGAAAAGACCGTTCTGTCCGGAGGCGCCTGCCCGAAATACGAAATCTCATCAATCGCTTCAAAGAAAATTCCCAAGGAGGCCCCGAACGCGCTTGAAGAAAGAATGGCGCTGCTGGAAAATTTCCGGGAAGCCGGGACAGGCGATCGGGAGGTGGGGGTGCCTTATGTCGGAGTGCTGAACGGATACCTGCCCTGGATGGTGACTTTTCTGTCGGAAATCGGATTCCGTGTAAAGGTGTTACGCTCTGACAGCAAATCGCTGGCGGGCGGTGAAGAACGCTGTTTTTCGTTCGATTCCTGCGCTCCTGCTAAAATCGCCCACGCGGTGGCGGATGCGGATGTTGACACGCTTGTATTCCCGAAATTTCTGAATCTGCATGACAGGGACGGCCATGGCGGCCGCACGTGTCCGATGGAGCAGGGCATGGCGGACATGGCCGACCAGGCGCTGAAAGCTCGCGGCCGGAATATCAGGTTCGTCAAGCCCCTTCTCAACCTGAGAGACGGCCTGCTGAACCGGCGACTCATCGGCCGCCTTCGAGGGCTCGCCCGGGAACTGGGCGTCGATGATCGACATGTCAAAACAGCGGCCCGCCGCGCGGCAAAAGCGCAGCAGGACTATGAACATGCGCTGGCGGAAATCGGGCGGCGAACCCTGGCCTACGGCCGGGGACAGGGAATTCCGGTGGTTGCCGTCATCGGTTCGCTGCATGTGATCTATGATCGCGCGGTCAATGCCAGTATTCCAGATCTTCTCAGGCAAAACGGCGTACTGTCGCTGCCCATGGACTGTTATCCGATTCCGGACGATATCCCTGAACTTCCCCGCATCGTTTGGGAAGATGCGAACAGGGCTCTCCGTGTCGCGCTTTCAGCCAGGAATTGCGGAGAGGTGTTCCCCCTTTTTCTTTCCTCTTTCGGCTGCGGACCGGCCTCGTTTATTGAACATTTCTTTCGGTTCCTGATGGAAGGTTATCCGCATACGGCTCTGGAAAGCGACGGGCACGGAGGCTTTGCGGGTTTCGTGACAAGAATCCAGGCTTTCCTGCACACCGTTCGTCAGCATGACGGCCGGCCGGTTCCCGCAGAATCGTCAAGACTCCGCCTGTTCGACACACTGGAACGCCCGCCGCTTGCATCGCAAAAGGATTCAAAATTTGTCGTCTTTACCATGGGCGACCAGACGGCTCCGATTATGGCGGCTGTCTACCGGTCGTGGGGCTATGACGCGATCCCGGCAATTCCCACATCAGCAGTGTCTCTGGCTGCGGGGAGAAGAGACTGTTCAGGCAAAGAGTGCCTTGCCTACCAGTTGATCTGGGGTTCGTTTCGGAAATATCTCGATGACAACCCGCCCGAGAAACGCACGGTCCTGCTTCAAATCAGCGGAAGGGGCGCCTGCCGCACCTGCAATTTCTCCATGAAAGATCAGATATCGATCGAGAATATGGGCCTTTCAGATCGTGTGTCGCTGCGCCATGTTGCCGCCGAGCTGGAATGCCCCGGGTTGGTCAGCCGGTTTTACACGGGAACGCT
>MTKZ01007505.1_pt2 | contig 26874 bp, 22 predicted proteins | sample 1042781 | NCBI WGS metagenome assembly MTKZ01 (sample SAMN06212207, study PRJNA360539) | anaerobic digester metagenome | biome: Wastewater treatment plant; material: sludge; isolation source: anaerobic digester fed with sludge from wastewater treatment plant | place: Denmark: WWTP Viborg ... | reverse complement strand
AGAGATTGCCATGCCCCTTCGGGGCTCGCAATGACAAATATCACCACAATGGGGCTCGCATGGCAACTTGTCATTGCGAGGAAGGCGCCAGCCCTTGTCAATAGCCGGGGGATATAATTTCGAACTGCTGTTAGGGTGACGTGAAATCGCTTTTCGTCAGAAAACTTACAAATTCTCCCGTGGAAATCCCAGAAAATATTTTTTCGAAATTGATTCTATTCAGATGGCGATACAGAGATTCGGATTCATACGGAATTCCTGTCAATTCTTTTTCAATTTGATAAGGATCTTCCGGGGTGAAAAAATCACCGAACAAATGGATTTCCTGAATTATTCCATCGGTGGTTTGCAGAAATACTTCGACATTTCCGATCTGAAATCGTCTTTTGCAATGGATATTATAGATAGGCGATTTCCCATAATTCCATTCCCACGTTCGGTATCGCTCCTTTGCGATTGTATCAATTTTGTGAAGGTCTGACGCCGTAAACTCGGTCTTGCAAATGTCCCCTGATTTCCCTATTATTTCGTGGAGCAACGCTTCTCGAAATGCGTAAATATTGATAAATTGCGGCAGAAAGGGTTTTAAATTTGTTACTCGGCTGCGAACCGACTGAATCCCTTTGTTTTGAAATTTTTCCGGTTGCACCTTTAACGCTTGTGCGAGTATTGACAAATCAGAATCAAACAATAATGTCCCGTGACAAACTGAACCGAATTGATTGTGATAATATGCATTTCCGGATATTTTTAAACCGTTCAGAAGAAGATCATTACGACCGCTTAGCGCTACCGGAGCCCCAAGGTTTCTCAGCGCATTTACAACCGGCATTGTAAAAGTGTGAAAATCGGTCATCTGTTTTTGATCATGAGGGATGATGAAGCTGTAGCATAAATTTCCGAAGTCATGGTAGACTGCTCCTCCACCGGAAAGGCGGCGCACAACCTGGATGTTGTGTGTATTCACATACGATTCATTGATCTCATCATGGGTATTTTGATGACGGCCAACGATGATCGAGGGCTTGTCAATAAAAAAAAACAGCACATTTTCCTGTAGATCCATTCCGGAAAGGATATATTCCTCCATTGCCAGATTGACTGCTGGATCTGTGTTTTCATTGGGAATAAAGCGCATCTGACTCAAACTTCCTTTAACTTCTGCGATGCATTATCGGATTCTTGATTTTGGATGATTTCTCCATTTTCAAAGACGGTCTTGCCTTGAATTACGGTTTTAAGTACTTTTCCGGGTAATTCCAAACCGGCAAAAGGGGACCTCTTTACGTTTGATTGGAAAACGGCAGGATCAATCTTCCATGTATGATCAAGATCGATTTCAATCCACGAATCGGTCGGTTCCGGAATGTAAAAGATCCGCATCGGATTCGTGCAGCAGCGGGCAATGACATCTTCCAAAGTCAGGAACCCGCCTTTTACTGCGTATAGATATAAAGAGAGTGCTGTTTCTAAAGCGGAATATCCCTTACAGGCAAGTTTCCCTTCCAATCCATTAACACCAATTCCCAGGTGATCTGAAGAAAAACAATCAATCATATGAATATTTTTCCAAATCGCTTTGCGGTCTTCCTCGGTTCTGAGATTTGGGATGAGCGCCAGGTTTTCTGCAGATAGTTTATGGCTGTGTTTTTGGCTCAGAAAAAGATGATGCGGCGCCGCTGAACATGTTACATTCGTTCTCAATTCTTTTGCCTCGCGAATCAGTTCAATCTGTTCCTTCGTGGATACATTTAGAACGTGAATTGGCTGGTTGTGAATTTTTGAAGTAAAGAGAATGGCTCCAAGTTGTTTGATATTGGCATCGACACAGATGGGTTTATCGTCCGGCCAGGATCGAAATACGGAATTTAATGCATGCATATTGTTTAGTATTGACAAATTATCTGTGGATGAACCGGACAATAAAATGGCAGCTGCGTTCGCGATTTCTTCCAAGTTGCGGGCATTATTCATAGTAGCCGCTGCAACGAATCCGATCTCACAGATCGATGATCGGGCAGCAAAGTTAGTTTCAAAATTCAGACTTAAAGAATCGGATAAATTGACTTCAGAATCCGGATGAACAAGAATCGTTGTAAAACCGCCTGCAACGGCTGCGGATGTCAGGCTGGTCCAGTCCTCTAATTGATCTGATGCTGCTCCAAAGCGATGGGTTTGGATATCGATTAAGCCGGGTAAAGTATGCATCTGATTCCTTCCTGTGAATATTGTCGATTATGCTTTTGTTCACTTTGTATTTATGAGGCAAATTCGTCAAACGATTTTAATTGGAAAAAATGTTCTCGCTTTTCGATCTCTTCTTTGTTTCGATAATTAAGTATATCGAATTCAATTCTTTTGAAGGCAAACTTCTTCAGCAATTCGAAATTTGAGAAAACCTTATGAGAAAAAAATAGAAAGCCTGTTGTTGTGTTTTTTTTTTACTCCGCACAATCAGCGCACAACAACGAATGATTCCTTTCACATTACGACTCGCAAAAAGCTTTAAAATTTGGGCTATTCTTCCCAGGTTCTACCGTAATTGACTTCAATTTTTCTGAGTACTGCATCCTCAAGATCGATCTCGCTGATTTTTGCCAACTGCATAAGGTAAAGAAAAACATCAGCCAATTCAGATGCCAGTTCATCTTTATGGAGAATTTCATCGGTCCATTGAAAATGTTCTAATACTTCAGCCGCTTCAATACTGAGGCTGCATGCCATATTACGCGGGGTTTGTTTCCGTTTTGTATCCTCGTCAAACCAGCCTTTTGCTCTGACGAGATCTGTCATCATTTGCGATAATTCCTCAATCGTTCTCATTAAAATCCCCGGCTCTATTTTTTGAATTGAAAAGAATCGTCTTTCTTCAGTCACCGGATGGCATGGAGCAGTATTCCGGTAGATTTTTTCCGTTTCTTCCGCCGCATATACTACCAAAAGCCATTTTCCCATCTTCCGTTACTGAGTAAAACTGATTTTTATTTGCCAGCATACGCCAAGTGAATGGTGCGGCTCTGTTTTGCCATGGCCAGGCAAATTTCCCCTCCAGTGTTCTTCCGTTTTCCATTACAGTTGCTTCGATCAGAACCGGTTCACCCTGCGCATCATAAAAGAATCCAAGGACTTCTTTTCCCGTCTGTGTGAACCAACTCCATGTTGTATTGATTGCAACAGGATCAAAAGGATCGCGAATGAGCCATTTGCCTGTCCAATCGAAGGAAACAAGTTCAGGTGTCGGAGACGCAGTCGGTGTCAAGGTCAAGTCAGGAGTTTGGCTTAATTGTACAGCAGCGGTGTTGGTCTTGGCAATCTGCTCCGGATTCAGTTCCACTTTAAACTGAATCCAAAATTTTGGCGTCACAATTTCATTTTCGGAATTGATCAGGAAAAAATCAGCGACATATTCTCCAGGGATATCGGGTGCCTGAAGCGGAATGGCAAGATCAACTATCCCGCCATTTCGCACATTATATTGACGCGGTCCCCAGGAACTGATGGCAAAATCAACCAAATCTGTCTCTTGAATAAATATCGCTCGTGCCATTTGAGGGGATCCGAAAGGATTTGAATATCCGATAACGATCCGATATTCATCATTCCAAATCTGATTTCCTGCATTTTTAAGACGCCAGCTTTTTATGAACATTTCGTTAGGAGAAAAAATAGTTCCATCCGGAATAGTAACGTCTGTGATGACCTCCAAAAAATCCGTATCTGATTCCGGGAACAAAGAGATATCAGCAGAAACCTCTGTCGGCGTAGATACCGGTTTTATTGTTTCAGTTGCGGCTATTGTGGAACTGGGTAAAACAGTGTACATCGCCTGAGCTGGCGTGGCCGTTATTGTCGACGTTTTTGAGGGTCTGCCTGTAACAAGGACCGGCATGGTAATCGTTTTTACAATAAACAGGTCGTTGATTTTTTCTCGCACACTATCACGAATCACCGTTGGAGAGCAACCGCTTAGAATGGGTAATAGAAGAATCAGAAAAACGATGAGAATCCAAACGAGCTTATTTTTTAACATGCATCAATTTTTTCTGATGAAATTGCCCCTTCTCTTAAGATTTTTATTGGATCAAGTGTGCAGTCGACTACGGTTGACGCGATGCCACTGCCTTTGACCGTTCCTCCATCGATGATGAGATCCAGTTGATCGCCAAGGATTGGTTGGAATTCTTCAACAGTTTTTGCTGCAGGATGACCCGAAAGATTGGCTGATGTAGTGGCAAGGGGCCCAGTTTTTCGAATTAAATCTCTGATAAATGGGTGATCCGGAATTCTGAGCCCGATTTTGTCATTGTTGGAAATATTTGGCGGAAGATTGGATTTCTTCGATACGATGATTGTCAATCCTCCCGGCCAAAATTTCGCTGCAAGCGATGTGGCTTTGGGAGAAAAATTTTCTGCTATCAACAGTGCTTGAGAAGCATCACCTAATAAAACGGCAATTGATTTATTAGTATCTCTTTCCTTAATCTGATAAATTCTGCTGATCGCAGCTGTATTCCAGGCGGAAGCGGCGATACCATAGACGGNNAATCGAAAGAATTCTTGGCATGCCTGAATAATCATCTTCCACTTCAATTTTTGCACTTGGGAAAAAGGCTTTTGCTGTTTTGAGTGCAAGATTTTTTTGTGAGTATTCAATTTCGCATAATATCATTGCTTTCGGAAGCAGTTTGTTTTGTATGTCATTGAATAATTTTCGATATTGTTCAAATCCATCGCTGCCCCCATCCAGTGCAAGGATTGGTTCAGTTTTTGCAACGTCCAATTCTTTGCAGCGCTGTGTCGGAATATAGGGCAAATTCGCGCAAACCAGACCAAAAAATCCTCCCAATGGGTTGGACAGATCTCCTTGGACAAGAAGATTCCGTTTTTCAAATCCCATTCGAGAAGAATTCTTTTTGGCAATCAGCAGTGCATGATAGGATAGATCTACGGAAGTAAAATATATTTCCCGATTCTGCATCGATTTCAGAATCGATAACGCTATGCAGCCGGATCCCGTGCCGATGTCTGCCGCGTTCGTTATATCTGAATTCTCTCCTAACCAGCGGATCGCTTTTTCAACAAGCATCTCGGTTTCCGGCCGGGGGATTAGCACATCTGCTGTGACGATGAAGGAATTTCCAAAAAAGTCCCATTCTCCAAGGATATAAGGAAGCGGCTCATGCTTTATGAGCCGCTCTGTCATTTCAAGGATGTTTTGTTTTTCGGGTTCAGAAAGTTTTTTGTCTGGATGTGACAGAAGGAGAGGTCTGTGAAGTCCGGTTGCTTTTTCAAGGATTTCCTGAGCATCCAACGATGGCGTATCACTGATATCCTTGGATAGCAGCGCTTGCCGGATATACTCCAACGCTTCGCCAATTGTCATTTTTTGATCTATTCCTGATTTGATACCGATAACCGTTCCGTCTCATCTTTGAGGATTAATTCATCAATAAAAAGATCCAAATCTCCATTCATTACTCCGGAAAGATTAAAGGAAGAAACATTGATTCGATGATCTGTGACACGCGATTGTGGATAATTATACGTTCGAATTTTTTCAGAACGGTCGCCGGTTCCAACCATCGAACGCCGCGTTGCATCCAGCTCATCCTGACGTTTTTGCTGTTCCATATCATACAGTCTTGCGCGCAGGATGCTCATCGCCCGGGTTTTATTTTGGAGCTGTGATCTTTCATCCTGACAGGTAATGACCATCCCGGTAGGATTGTGAATTAATCGGACTGCAGTGGAGTTCTTTTGAACGTTCTGTCCGCCGGCGCCGGCAGATTTGAATACTTCAATCTTGATATCCGATTCCGGAATCTGAATGTCCAAATCTTCCACTTCTGCCAGGACAGCTACGGTTACAGCGGATGTATGTATCCTTCCCTGGGATTCAGTGATCGGAACACGCTGTACTCGGTGAGTACCGGATTCAAATTTGAGTCGTGAATAGGCTCCTTTGCCTTTCACCATGAAGGTGATTTCTTTATAACCGCCGACTCCAATTTCATTTGCGGAAAGAATTTCCAGATGCCAGTGGCGGGCTTCCGCATAATGGCTGTACATTCTGAAAAGATCAGAAGCAAAAATGGCGGCCTCGTCGCCACCTGTTCCTGCACGAATTTCGATGATGACATTTTTTGAGTCGCGTGGATCTTTTGGAATCAGAAGATTGCGGATTTCTTTTTCGAGTTCTGTGACTCTGGGAATCAATTCTTCTAATTCTGCAGCAGCAAGCTCTGACATTTCCGGATCTTTTTCAAGTTCCCTTGCTTCGTCAATCCTTTCCAAAGTCAGTTTGTAGAGCCGGCCTTTTTCCACGATTTCCTCAATCTCTGCTCTTTCTTTCATTAACTCCGCTGTTTTTTGAAAGTCATCCGTGTTTTGTTCAATTAAATGATTAATCTCCTCATAACGTGATTCGATCGCGTCTATTTTTTCAAGCATGATTCCTCTTCGTCAATCGGGATCTGATTTTCCCGGATAGTAATTTTTTATAAATCAGGTCGAAATTTGGAAAACCCATTTAAGAAAGGATAGAAATTCTGTTGTTGTGTCGTTTTGTGCAGAACGTAAAAATGACACAACAACAAATCATCTTTCCATATTTCGAAAGGTTGTTTTTCTACCGGATTTCCGGCAAAAGCAATTATAACAGGTGAATAAAGATCAATAAAAAACTTCTTAAGCAATTCGAAATATCATCATGTTATTTGAACCAATCGGGAAAAACAACACAACAGCAGCTTATCCTTCCTAAAGTTCAAATTGTTATTTCAGATACCTGGAAAAAATCCCAATAGGTTCTGATTTAAAAAATCTACCTTCGATTGAAACAAAAGTGTTTCATTATCGTATTAATCAATAGAATCGATTACAAAAAGAAATGGAGAACTTATGAAATTGCAGACAATGAATTATTCTCGGACCATTTTACTGGTTGTTTTTGTATTGACAATGTTCCTTGGATTCAACACGGCGGTATCTGCAGACGGCGTCCAGCTGATTCAGGTTACAGGAAGAGGTGTCATGTCTCTGCCTCCGGATATTGTAAAAATATCCATCGGGATAAATACTGAAAAAGAGAATATCCAGGAAGCTATTAACGAAAATACATCGAGAGTTGAATCGGTGAAATCGGCTTTGTTATCTATTGGTATCGCTGAAACCGATATTAAAACCGTTTCATATTCTTTATACAGCTCGTTGAAGTATTATCGGGATAATTCTGCCGGACCGGACGAATATATTTATACTGTCTATTATTCCTTCGAAATCACACTCAGGGATGCCTCAAAATTAAATACTGTTTTGGATGCCTGTGTCAATAACGGTGCAAATAATGTCACCGGAATCACTTATGATTCTACAGGACGGGAAGCGGCTTACGATGAAGCTCGTAATCTGGCCATTGATGACGCTACATCCAAAGCCCAGAAAATCGCTGAGAAACTTGGCGTGAAGATCCGCAACGTTGATTCCATAAAAGTCAGCGATAATTCATCCGGTTTTGATTATTCAGCGATGATGGGAATGGGCGGTGGCGGAGATGGAGCCGTCTCTCCTTCCATTGAACCAGGTCTGGTTAATGTCAATGTTGATGTGGAAATGTCCTTTGCTTACAGTCTGTAAAAAGGAACAAAACTGATGCTGTTGTTTGAATAGCGTCGAAATCAAGAATCAAACAGACCATCAGCGTTTGGGATTTCGCCAAACGCTGATTTCTTATTAAACCAGTACCTTTTTTTTATATATTTATCAATCGTATTACTTTTCCAGTTGTTTTACACATCATTGGAGATATCATTGACATTTTTTTTCGATAAACGGCGGGCAAGGTAAATTGAAGAACAGTTGAGTATACCTGATTTATGTAAAAGAATATTTGTTACTCCTTTGCTTATTCCGGGTAAGACTTTCCGGATGGTTTCTTTTCTTCTGTAATTGTCAATCCTGTTTCATTATGGAAAAGTATGCTTTTTTTTCAAAGTATTTTGAAAAATCCGTCAAATCCTTTGGATTTTTTTTATTTTGTCAGCAATCTGAGAAATAGACTTGCTTTTTGATTCGATCGCTAGAAATAAAGTAAAGTTGTTTTGATACGAAAAAACCAACTATTTACTAATAGAAAACACCTTATATTTCGCATTACTGCTGTCAGACATGATCAGCTGTCGTATAATTTATCTTTGTTATAATGAATTTCAAAATTTATATCGATGATGATCAACGAACGGTTTTTATGACGATAATAAAAAACCGAAAAGGTTTGGATGAGAATCAGAGGAGGAAACCTTTGAGTAAAAAAATTAAGGCTTATCTGGAAATGTTTGCGATTTCAGGTATCATAGTCGTTTTAGACCAATTTACTAAGTATCTTGTTCGGACAAATCTCCAATTAAGAGAAACCTGGATGCCATGGGAATGGCTTGAACCTTATGCCAGAATTATCCATTGGAAAAACACAGGCGTTGCTTTCGGTTTATTTCAAGGGCGGGGCTGGTTGTTTACACTCATTGGACTGATGGTTGTACTTGTGATTCTCGTCTTTTTTCGGAAAACGATTGACAGCAATTTTTACTGGAGACTTGCAATCGCGGCTCAGTTGGGTGGTGCGATCGGTAATTTGATCGACCGAATCAATCCCAATGTCGGTTATGTAGTTGATTTTATATGGATCGGTAATTTCCCTGTCTTTAATTTTGCGGATATGGGGATTGTAATTGGTGCGATCATTTTAATTATCGGTACGTGGACGGCAGATGAGAAAGCAAAAAGGACGCTGCAGGACCACACAGCCGGGAACCCATCGGGAAATGATCCTTCCAGAGCAGAAAATATTGCGATCAATGATGAAATCACGGAAGACCAGTTTCAAAATAACGCAGAAGATTTGAAAATTCCTGAACTACCGGATTTTAAATCATGACAAAAGAGACTGAAGATTTCAAAGATTTGACCGGTATCCGGAAAACAATCAAAACACAAGATATCGATCAGATTCGGTTAGATCTGTTCCTTGTGCAGAAACTGCCCGATTATTCTCGTTCGCGAATTCAGCAGTTTATCCAGGAAAAACGTGTGATGATTGACGGTATTCCTGCTGTAAAAAGCGGACAAATCATTTCTTCTAACCAGACTATTCAAGTACTGTTCCCTGAAGATAAAGAAGTCGCATTAATCCCGGAATCGATTCCACTGGATATCATCTATGAAGATGATCGGACAATCATTATTAATAAACCGGCTGGAATGGTCGTTCATCCATCGATCGGACATGAGACAGGTACATTGGTTCATGCTGTGCTTGCACATTGTGATGATCTGAAGAGTTTTGGCGGGGAAATTCGTCCTGGAGTAGTGCATCGATTAGATCGGGATACATCCGGGATCATTGTGATGGCAAAAGACGAAAAAGCGCACATTTATCTGCAAAAACAATTTAAAGATCGTCAGACAATCAAGCGCTATTTAGCCTTGGTTGATGGGAAACCGCCGACTCCGACTGGCAGAATTGATGCCCCGATAGGGCGCTATCCGATTCATCGTCAAAAAATGGCAGTCCTTCCAAATGGAAAAAGTCGCAATGCCGTTACGGAGTATTTCACAAAAGAGAGCTATTTAAAACATACATTAATTGAAGCACATCCGCTAACCGGTCGAACGCATCAAATTCGCGTTCATGCTGCATTTATCAAATGCCCGATCGTCGGGGATGTTTTATATGGATATCATAAAAGTTCACTCGAAATAAACCGGCATTTTCTCCATGCGTATCAATTGACAATTACGCTGCCCGGGAAAAAAGAACCTCAAACATTTGAAGCTCCGTTGCCGCAGGAACTGGCAGATCTGCTATTGACATTACCGAAAAGAGTGATCTGAATCAGATCTATGGTTGTCAACAGTAATTTGAATTGCTCAAAAATCGCTGTTTCATCTTCGAATTTTCGTGATAAGATATTAAATGTTGGAATGAAATCCAGCGACAATTGAATTAAGGTTGCGTTTAAAACAACTTCATGGGGGAGTAATTCACGTATGGTTTTCCATACGGGATTGAATCGTCAGCACGGCTTATTACGCCCGGTTCCTCTTAAAGAATAAGACTCATGAACCTGTTATGGGTTCTTTGAGTCTCTTTTTTTATATTAAAACGCTCTATAAAGAGGGAAAAATGAAATATTATACTCAGGATATTGATAGTGTTTTTTCAGAGGTAGAAAGTCAATGGAGCGGGCTGAGTCAGGCCGAGGCTGAAAAACGACTTGCTGCAAACGGTAAAAATAAGCTGATTGAAGCCGAAAAACCGTCTTTACTGAGCCGTTTTTTTGACCAGCTAAAAGATCCAATGATTATCATGCTGATCGTAGCTGCCATTATTTCCGGTGTCATGGCGGCTTTGGAGGATGAATCTTTTGCTGATGTCTTCATCATCATGATCGTCGTCATCATCAATTCTGTGCTGGGGGTCTATCAGGAAAATAAAGCTGAGCAGGCGATTGAAGCGCTGCAGAAAATGACTGCCGCCACTTCCAAAGTGATGCGGGATGGAAAACAAACAGTTGTCAACAGCGAAGATCTTGTGGTTGGGGATGTGATCAATCTGGAAGCAGGTGATGCCGTCCCTGCAGATGGACGCATATTATTTAGCGCAAGCATGAAGATTGAAGAGTCTTCTTTAACCGGAGAATCAGTTCCGGTTAATAAATTCATTGATATTTTGAATCTGGAGAATGGTGATGATGTCCCATTAGGCGACCGCAAGAATATGTGCTATATGGGAAGTACTGTTGTATATGGACACGGTCTGGCTGTAATCACTCATACCGGCATGAAAACCGAGATGGGAAAAATTGCTACGGCGATCAGTGAAGCAGAAGCGGAAATAACACCTCTGCAAAAGAAATTGAGCGAATTAAGCAATATTCTGACAAAACTTGTTATCGGTATCTGCGTGTTCATATTCGGTTTTACATTAATCCGAACAGGTAATTTTTCAGGTGCAGCAGTACTTAATACATTTATGATTGCTGTCAGCCTTGCTGTAGCAGCCATTCCGGAAGGGCTGGTTGCTGTTGTCACAATTGTTCTTTCCATCGGTGTCACCAACATGTCTCATCGACAGGCTGTTATTCGAAAACTTTCCGCTGTCGAGACGCTTGGTTCTGCGCAAGTCATTTGTTCGGATAAGACGGGCACCTTAACCCAGAACAAAATGACCGTCGTGGATTCTTACGGTGACGATATCCATCTATTGGCTCAAGCGATGGCTCTATGCAGTGACGCGGAATTGCAAACGAACGAAAAAGGTGAAATCATTGGTGATGCAATTGGTGAGCCTACCGAATGTGCTCTGGTAAATTATGCGAGATCACTTTCATTGAATAAAAACGAGTTGAAAGAAAAATTTCCAAGAGTGGGAGAAGCTCCGTTTGATTCGATGCGAAAGATGATGTCGACAGTACACGATAGCGAAGAACGCAAGATTGTACAATATACGAAAGGCGCTCCGGATGAAGTTATTAAAAAATGTACAAAAGTCCTTCGCAATGGGGAAGTGATACAGCTGACCGATACGATCCGACAGGAAATTTTCCTGGCGAATAAAGAAATGGCAGAACAGGCATTGCGTGTTCTTGCTGCGGCAATGAAACCCCTTGACAGCCTTCCAGAAACTTTCGAAGCTGCGGATTTGGAAAATGATCTGATTTTCCTCGGATTAACCGGTATGATTGATCCGATCCGTCCGGAGGTGATCCCTGCAATTATCGAATGTCGGGATGCAGGTATTACACCAGTTATGATAACCGGTGATCACAAAGATACAGCCGTCGCCATTGCGAAGCAGCTCGGCATTATCAAAGATGCCTCAGAAGCGGTTACCGGCAGTCAATTGAACGACATCAGTGATGAGCAATTCCTTAAAGATATCGAAAAAATCAGTGTCTATGCCCGTGTTCAGCCAGAACATAAAGTCCGAATTGTGAAGACCTGGAAAAAGAAGGGCATGGTCACGGCGATGACCGGTGATGGAGTAAATGATGCACCTTCCATCAAGAGCGCTGATATTGGTGTTGGAATGGGTATTACGGGTACCGATGTTACGAAAAACGTTGCTGATATGGTTCTGGCAGATGATAATTTCGCGACGATTGTCTCTGCTGTTGAGGAAGGGCGGAGGATTTATGATAATATCATTAAAGTCATTCAATTTTTGTTATCCTCAAATGCTTCTGAGGTGCTCTCTGTCTTCTTTGCATCTTTAATGGGATTCCAAATTCTAAAACCGGTTTACATGTTATGGATCAATTTGATTACTGACAGTTTCCCTGCGTTGGCGCTCGGTATTGAACGGGCTGAAGGAGATTTAATGAAGCGCAAACCAAGGGATCCGAATGCAGGAATCTTTTCGGATGGTGTAGGCTTTGGTGTTGCGTATCAAGGTGTTCTGGTGACTATCATTACGTTAGCAGCCTACTTTATCGGACATTTCATGGAAAGCGGCAGATGGGAAATTACGCAGAGTGCGGATGGGATGACAATGGCATTTTTGTCAATGTCAATGGCGGAGATTTTCCATGCTTTCAATATGCGTTCAAGGCACAATTCAATTTTTGCCATGAAATATCACAATAAATACCTGTATGCAGCGATGATCTTGTCATTAATCTTAACCTCTACTGTCATATTTATTCCGGCTTTAGCAAAAGCATTTGAATTCGAACCGATTTCTTTCAATGAATATATTGTTGCCATGGCTCTTGCTTTCTCTATGATTCCTGCTGTTGAATTAATCAAATTTATCCAGAGGAAAACGCGTAAACAAAAAATATAATTCTTCATTCGAATCATTTTAGCTGTAAAGGATGAGCATTATGCTCATCCTTTTTAATTAGCCAGCATAGAGTTAGCAACGATTGATGATTTCTCTCATGGAAGAATCTTTTTATTGATTCGAATATCCAGTCTATTTTTTAAATTACTGATTTTGACTTACTTTCGTGAGGGGCTGAGGATATCTTGTATAATCATACATGGAGGGGATGCGTGCAGATTCTGCTGATAATGCAAAATATGGGAGAGATTATTTGTTGTTTTGGTGATTTTCCGTTTCGCGCGAAAACATCAAAACAATGAAATTTCTCTATTTTTTTTTGAAAAAAATTTTCCAATTTTCGAGTCGCTAAGATTCTGCCGTTTTGAGTTTCAGTTTAAAATTTTTTATACGACGAAATAGAAACTCTTATTATTATCACCGAAAAACATTTTCAGGACTTACAAATTTGAAAAATGTATTTATTTTGATCATTACAAATTCCATCGTATGCATTCAAGGAAAGCAAATATGGAATCCCTATTAAATTTCATGGCAACCTATCAGAAATGGATCTACTCAATTCTGATTATTACAGGGATTCTTTATTTAAAAAGGCTCATTAGTGCCTGGAGAGAATGGCGAGCTACGATATTCGGCTTAGAGCGGGACGCTGCACAATCAAAGTTGAATTCTTCTCTGGTGATGGTATTTCTGATATTGCTCCTGCTGGCAGCGGAATTTATCACACTGACTTTTATAGTTTCCGAATGGCCGCAGGTAAAAATTTCTTCTGCAACGGTTCCGACTGTTGGCCCGGATATGGGAATTCTCTCACCTGCTTCGTCCGATATGCAAATTAATTCGAAAGTGGAGATTGCTGCACAAGGTGAGAATGGGTTGTCAGGAGAAAATCAATCATTATTAACCCCAACGCCATTTTTAGGAAATCAGACATTTTCAGGATGCATTCCAGGACAAATCGAGTGGATTGCGCCGAAGTCGGGTGAAGAAATATCGGGATTGTATGAGTTAAAGGCAACTGTCAATTATCAGGATATGGGTTTCTATAAGTACCAGTATTCGCTGCTTAATGACCAGAAGAGCTGGACTGCGATTTCAGCTGGAAATCTCCCCGTTTTAGAAGGACAGTTGGGCGTCCTGGCAACAACAGAAATTGCAAATGGTGATTATGTCCTCCGTTTAATTATCGTTGATAAGAACAATGTAGAAAGTTCACCCTGTGACGTAGCTGTACGTATTATGAACAAAGAATAAAGTTGCTTTACGAAGCATCAGTAAGCGTCAATTGGAAAAATACAGTTGACCGCTCGAATAATGAGCGATAATCATTCAGATTTTTTTATATCACTTAGACAAATATCAGCAATTCGAAATGAAGTTTAACTTTTCGAATAAAAAATCAGAAAACCAAAGAATTCTATTCATATTTCGAATTGCAGGTCGGAAATCAAAAGAGCGTTTTTTGATACAATAACAATCAAGGGAAAAACCTATGGCAGAAATTGAGTTACGCATCGCAAATATGTCTGATTGTCCTTTGCTTACGAAAATTGATCTGGATTTTGACAGCGAATTTGTATGGACATCGCAGATTATGGATGAACTTGATTCTTATTCGATTAATTTGCAGAAAATCAAACTACCAAAGACAATTCATGTTCCATTTCAGGCGAACAACATTTCCGCACTTGAAAATATGATAAAGCGAAAAGAAGTATTAATTGCCCGCTATGAGAATCAGATTGTTGGTTTTTCCAGAATCGAAACGGATGAAACCGAAAATCAGTTCATCATTAAAACGGGTGGTGTGAAACCGGAATATCGAAAAAAAGGGATCGGAACTGCAATTTTAACCGGAGTTCAGGAAATGGCTCAACAGAATCACATCTCCAGACTTGTTTTTACGCTTCAAGCCAAAAACGATCCGGCCATTCATTTTCTGATGAATAGAGGTTTCAAATTTTGCGGATATCAGGAATTCTATTTCTCAAATTTTGAAATAGCACTTTTTTATGCAAAGAATATTCGATAAAACAAAATGGAAAACACAATCAAGTGGATCATAACATTCTTACAGACATTAAATGAAATTCTTACGGCAACTGTTGCCATAACGACATTTTCTTTGTTTCTATTTATTCTTTTTTTCATAAGAAAGGAAAAATTAGCAAGAATTTTCGCACCCTTGCTATTTTTTCTGACAGTGATTTATTCCGCGGACGCTTTGGAAAATACCACAATCCTGTTGAGTTATCAGCTTTATTGGCAAAAAATTCACTGGACCGGGTTCGTTTTTTTGCCTGCAATCTTTTTCCATTTCTCTGAAGTCTTGCTCACAATGACTGGTTTCTCCCAGCAAAAATTGAGAAAGATTCTTATCGTTTTTATTTATTGCTGCTCGCTCTTTTTCCTGATTGAGCTTTGGACTGATCGATTATTTTCCGGAATGAGGAAAATTGAAACAATCGGTTCTACCATGATTCCTGCTGAAACTGCTGGCTGGTTCTGGATATTCTTTGGTATTTTGTTAGTTTCCTCGTTTTTGAATTATTTAAATACTTATTCTCGTACCCGGACACGAACCAGCCGCCGAAGGATGACCTATCTCATTTTCAGCTCAATCGGTGTCTTATTAGGCACCTTTCCGCTATTAATTTTTGGATCAGGATTTGTCTCTCAGAATCCTTTATTTTTTTGGATTATCAGCAATTTAGCAAATTTTGTAATTCTGATTATGGTGCTGCTGCTGGGATATTCGGTTACTACTTTTTGTGTATCGTGGTCCTATCGCGTGGTGCGATTGCGCCTCTTTGAATGGATGCTGCGCGGACCGGCAACAGCGAGCGCCACGTTGGGGATACTAACATTAATCAAACGCAGCTCAGGAGTTCTTGGTATCAATATTGATGGTTTGATCTCATTGTTAACGGTTGTCTCCATCGTTATGTTGGAATTTCTGATCACCTTGATCCTGCCGCTTATGGAACGAAACAGCATTTCTGGTTATGGCAATGAAGATTATTCTCTGGTAAGCGGATTGGAAAACATGGTTGTATTTAAACCTGAGCTGAATACTTATCTGGAATCTTTGATCAGTGCTGTCACCGATAAATTTCAGGCAAAAGGCGCATTTATTGCTGTGATCGATCCGATGGGAAAAATTGACGATTATATCCAGGTCGGAGAAGCCGATTGGGAAAATATTTCCGAAATACCTGCTCGTATATTCGAAGAAAAGCAGACAGGTGAAGAACTTATTTTGGACGATTCCGGTGTGATTTGTCCAATTATTTCCAAAGAAAATTCTAATGATGCTTCTGTTTTGCTTGCAATCCTTGGAATCAGCGGTACTGCTGCGGAAGAATTGGACGATGATAATCGGAACGCGTTGCAGNNTCAGCGCATTGAGCGTCCTGCGCAGTGTGAATGAAAGAGATCAAATCGGTTTATTTCGAGATGTCAGCCCATTGAATCAGACAGAGATGTTAAAATCGCGCTCCAAACTGGACCTTACTTATGTCAGCGGCTGGGTACGAGATGCGCTGACACATTACTGGGGAGGACCACGGTTGTCTGAAAATCCTTTAATGGATTTGGAAATTGTTCGAAATGAACTTAACCATGAAGCAGACAGCCCAACCAACGCCTTGCGATCGGTGTTGAAAGCGGCAATCGAGCGAATTCGCCCTGCCGGTGAACGGAATATCAGTGGAGAATGGATTTTATACAATATTTTGGAGCTCAAATTTATTGAAGGCAAGAAAGTAAAAGAAGTTGCTCAGAAACTGGCTATTTCAGAAGCAGATTTATATCGGAAACAAAAAGTTGCCATTGAAGAAATTGCAAAAACGCTCATTCGTATGGAGGATGAATCCTCTTATGGAACAATCGAGAAAAGTCCTGACAACAGTAAAGAATAAAATCAGCAATTCGAAAAGAATTTCGAAATTTCTAATTGGTACACAATGGGATAGAGAACAGTTATTCGATAGATGGAAAATTTTCAAAATGGTTGCATTATTCTTATAGGCAGCATAAAAACAACGCAACAATATATTTTCTCGATTGCTTTGATTGTTGAATCAATCCTTTAACAATTCGTAATATGGGGAGGAATTCTTTGTTAAAAGAACAAGTGTTTCCCAATTGATTCAAATAGCAAGTCACTATTTCGAATTACAATCAATTCTTTGAATGATAGAGCGGGAAACGCTTACGTGGTATGATTTAGGCGGGAAATGGAAAAAAAGACGACTCTTACAGAAGGCAAAAAAAACAAATCCATTGGGCTCAGACAACGTGTTATTCTTTGGGTCGATATTTTGGCTTTAATGATGTTTCTGATCGCCGGATTATTATGGATAGGATTCCAGGGCCGCTCCGAAGGATATTTTCTAAACAAAATTTCAGGTGATATTCACTTCTTCTTAGGTTCTGGAAAATATGCGGTTACTTTTCTGCTCCTTGCAGTTGGTTTCTATATACTATATCGAAACCATTCTTCGAGAATTTTAATTGTTCCAAAATTGAAAATCTTCTTTGGAATTGTATTGATTTTGGCTGTTTTTGGACTGATGAACCGTTTTGAAAAATTTTCCGGTGGATATTTTGGATTTATCATTGATAACTTTCTCGTTTCACTGGCAGGACCTTTTTTTGCGGCTGCAGTTCTTGGGCTGACGTTCTTGTTTTGTCTCGGAGCAATTTTCCATTGGGAGCGTAAAATTCCCGGTTTGTTTCGCCAAATTCGAAAGCAGATTCAGAAGATTCATGTGTATCATCCGCAAAAAATTGCGCATGAATCTGCCAGACAAAAAATTTCTATGAAAGAAAAAACAGGTTTCTTTACGGATACTTACCATGAAGAAAAACGTATCGAAAAAAAACCAAAGAAAAAGAACAAGGATGAATCCGAAAAAGGAATGATCAGAAATAATCAACTCCCTCCATTGAATCTGTTAGAGCCTGAGATGGGTTTTATTGAAAAAACAGCGGATGTTGAATCAACGATTCACAATATTGAGGCTGCCATGGAAGAATTTGGTACGCCTGTTGATGTTATAGGATACAGTATCGGTCCAGGGATAATTCAGTATCAGGTCACGCCGGGAATGTTGGAGAAATCAAGTGGCAAAGGTTCTGTCATTCCGAAAAAAATCCGAGTAGCTCAGGTTGCTCAACGGGAAAGAGATCTTGCTGTGCGTTTAGGTGTGGCAAATCTCTCAATTCAGGCGCCAGTTCCTGGAGAATCATTCATTGGAATTGATATGCCAAATCCGAACGCCTTAAAAGTCAGGCTTCGTCCGCTGATTGAAAGTCAGGAATTCCAGTCAAAAAGTTCTCCTTTAAGTGTTGCTTTGGGCCGTGATATTTCCGGAACACCAGTGATCGTTGATCTTGAACAGATGCCTCATCTTTTAATTGCAGGCACAACCAACTCAGGAAAATCAATTTGTCTGCGATCCATGGCAGTATGTCTGATCATGAATAACACACCGGAACAGCTTCGGATTGTGATGATCGATCCCAAGCGCGTTGAACTTTTTCGATTTAATGGTCTGCCACACTTGTTAGGAAAAGTGGAGACCGAATATGAACGCAGTATTGCCGTGCTGGGTTGGGCTGTTCAGGAGATGAAAAGCCGTTATAAATTATTTGAGACCGTTGGAGTTCGGAAACTCTCATCCTATAATCAATATGCGGAAAAAAATCATCAGAAACCGTTACCATATATTGTGATTTTTATTGATGAATTGGCAGAAATTGTCAAAGGTGTTGATAAGCAAGGACAGGAATATATCGATACGCTTGCCTCGCTCGCACGAGCGACCGGTATGCACTTGGTGGTCGCAACGCAGCGTCCGGATACAACAATTATTACGGGAAAAATTAAAACAAACATTCCGGCACGAATCGCATTGAACGTGGCTTCAGCAATCGATTCACGGGTCATTATGGGCAAACAGGGTGCGGAAAAATTACTGGGGCGCGGAGATATGTATTTTGTTGATCCAAGTTTGAACGTTCCGATTCGTATTCAAGGCCCGTTACTGACGGATGAAGAGATTGATGCAGTAGTCTCGTTATGGAAAAAGCTGACACCGAAAACGACTGGCGAACCGGAATTGGCTCCATGGGAGGGTTTGATCATTGAAGCGGCAAATGAAGAGTCTTCGAAAGATGAGAAAGTGTTAAAGGATGCAATACGTCTGATCTGCAGAACCAGGAAAGCCAGCGCCTCTTATCTTCAGGTAAAATTGAATATCAGTTTTCCAAAAGCAAGCCGATTGTTGGAACAGATGGAAAAAATCGGCGTTGTTGGTCCGATTCAAGTGGGCGGCAAAGCACGCGAGGTCCTTTGGGATGAAGATGAGGCAGAATCTTACGGTGAAGATGCAGGTTTCAAGGAGGATGAATAAAAAATGACAGAGAAGATAACTTTTTCAGATCGATGCAGGGTTTGGTTTAAGCAGTTTGGTGATATTTGTTCACGTTTTTTATTGAAAATCGGTTTGTCTGCAAACGCTGTGACAATCATTGGCTGTATCGGACATCTTTTTGCCGCATATCTGGCGGCTGTGGGGCAATTCACATGGGCAGGCATTTTGTTATTGTTCTTCGCGGTGACAGATTTTTTTGACGGAACGATGTCTCGGATGACAACCGGTGGAAAAGGGACAAAATTTGGCGCCGTATTAGATTCGACAACAGATCGATATGCCGAATTTATGATTTTTGGCGGTTTAATTTATTATTATGCAGTTCATGGCGATTATTTGCTGATGATTGTTTCCTATGCGGCGATTATGGGTTCTATCCTTGTATCCTATACACGAGCAAAAGGTGAAATTGCGGGACTAAATATGAAGTTGGGTCTGATGTCGCGACTTGAGCGATATTTATTCCTGGTTCCCTGTTTATTCTTTAACGTACCTTTTATCGCGATGTGGGCAATTGCTCTCGGATCACAATTTACTGCCATTCAAAGAATCGTTCATATTTATCGAGAATTTAAACGAATTGATGCTGAAACATCCAATCAGAAGAAAAATTCTTAATCGATTTTTTAGTAATTAAACAACAGTCTTTTATGTAAATGAACAGGACGAAAGAGAAAATCACGTGGAATTTTTTCGTACAGGATTCTCAATAGGACCATTAACAGTCCACTACTATGGCGTTTTATTCCTGACAGGCGTAATTGCCGGTACCTGGTTTTTCAGCATCAATGGGAAAAAACGTGGAATTGCAGCTGAGACCGCATGGGAATCGCTTCCCTGGTTTCTGATATCCGGAATTATTGGGGCAAGGCTCTGGCATGTGTTTTTCCCTTCAGTATCATCTGGATTAACGTTTCATTATTATCTGATGCATCCAATTAAAATCCTGAAAACCTGGGATGGTGGTTTGGGTATATCGGGAGGAATTTTGGGTGCGCTGGTCGGCATCTGGTTGTTTTGCCGTAAATATGATTTTTCATTCAGCAGTTTTACAGATAGTATGGCGCCAGCGCTTGCATTCGGTCATGCAATTGGACGATGGGGAAATTATATTAACCAGGAATTGTATGGTGCTCCTTCCAATCTTCCCTGGGCAATCCATATTGACCCGGAAAATCGATTGGAGCCATTTATGAATCAGGCAACGTATCATCCTTTGTTTCTTTACGAGACGATTTACAACTTGTTGAATATGGCTGTCTTGCTTTGGATTGACCGCAAGTTTGAGAAAAGCCTCAAGAAGAGTGACATTATGCTTTGCTATCTGATTATTTATCCTGTCGGCCGTTTCTTACTTGAATTCCTCCGCCTGGATACTGCACAAATTAGCGGATTGAATGTCAACCAAATATTTATGGCAGTGACAGCGCTGGCTGCATCCGCTGCATTGATTGTCCGACACAGGAAAGAGATTTCATTTTTTCATTCTGGAAATTCATAAAAATCGGTATTGCGTATAAATACGGCGATTTTCGAATATCGCCGTATTTATAATATTAAAAAGGTTGAAATCCGAACAGCAATTCTTCCAGAATATCCGGCCCGATCTCGCTTTCATAGAAACCGTTATCAAAAATAACTTGATGCTTTCGCGAATCGAGATGTATTTTTATATCCGGGTTGTTTTGTGCCTGGATAACGATGGATTGATTCCGTTTGTTCAGCTGTATGGAAGCAATTTTTTCGATGCTCCAAAGAGATTGATAAGAACTCATTAAAATTCTATTTTTCTGCAGATCAAAGCGCAGTAAAAGCTTTGGTTGATTTTTATCATCGGGTAAGATTTTTATCTGATGATTTCGATCATCAAATTTTATGAGGTAGCGGTTTTCCTGTATACTGATATGGACTTCAGAATTCTTTATAAATTGAAGCGAAAACATTTCATCATCCGACAAAAATAATCGGATATTTCGTTGCAGTTGATCAAGCTGAAGCTCTGCAGTCTGTAACATGTCGCTTTCTGCAAGTTGAAGCGTTATTTTCTTAGCTGCAGGAGAAAATGTGATAGTTAAATTTGCCGGAACCTCATTTTCATTGATGAAAATGGCTTTTTTCACGGAATCTAAGTTGATTCTAAGCACTTCTTTGGCATTTATCAAAACAAGAAATTCAGAAGCGGAACCGATAAAAATAATATCAGTTTCCTGTTTCGTCAGATGATCCCGGAAAATGAATCGTATCTGGTCTGGTACTTGTTCATCAAAATACCTGGTAATCGATCCGATTTTATTTTTTGAATCATCATACAAATTTGTGATATTCCCGAAGGTTCTGATTGAAAAATCTGGCGAAAATACGAATTCTTTTGAACGAATTGGCAGGAAAAACCGTGATGTTAAATCGGTCTCTTTGAAATCTGAAAATCCTGCAGTCTGACCCCAGGTCACGATTGATCGGAGTATTGATTCCGGAAAATTTCCATCTGCTAAAAGCAAAATAAAATTCTGATTCTGGAGGGAAAATCCTTCTTGAATTTCAGAAAAATCAAAAGAATCCCAAAAGGATGTTAAATTTTCAAGATCCATGATCAATTTTTTGAAGTCCTGATACGTCTTTTCAAAATCTGAATTCTCGATGAGCGAAAGAAGCCAATCATACAGAATATTTTGTTTATTATCCTTTTGAATGAAAAGTGATTTCAGGAGGTTGTTTTCATACTTGTTTTTTTGAGGACTCAGCTTAAGTATTTGCAAATTGTTCCCATCATTTTCAGCCGGACGATTGTTCGAAAAAAGATGATCGGCAGCTGCGGAATGACTGTCATTCGATTCATGGTATGCAGCTGATTTTCTTACTTCTTTATCACGATCTCGATCATTTCCCTGGCGCCCCACAGGCAAAAAGGCTGAAAAGAAGATGTAATACAAAAACAGCAAACTAAACGTGATTTTCTTTATTTTCATCGGTTTTTCTCTGATCGTAGCACTTCGAAATTTGTGGAAAATTTTTAAGAAAAGAGGGAAAACTTGATGTTGTGTTGTTTTGCCCATTATACAAAGACAACATAACATCTAATAATTATTCCGGTATTCTGAATCGCAACTCTGCGCATTCGAAAGAAGGAATCATGTCGTTTTTAATAAGTATACAGACTTAATGCTGCAATTGTTTCTTATTATTTTCTTATTTTTATTCGATGGATATTCCAAATTACGCGTTGTTGCCGTCATTTCAAATAATTTGACTAAAAACATCACTGCAACCAAGTCTTAGCAAAACTTCGAATTCCTGTAATTTGACAAAACCCATGTCTTAAGAGATAATTTGATCTGTTCTAAAGTTCCAAACATACCCTCAAGGGAGTATGGAAGGCAGTCAATGGTAATAAAAATACCAGCCTGACAGATGCCCGTTATGTATTGAATCTTTGGAGGATTTAAAATGGCAAATATTAAGTCACAAAAAAAGCGCAATAAACAGAATGAGGCGAATCGGCTTCGTAATCGTGTTGTTCGCGGATCAACTCGTACTGCAGTTGCTAAAGCTCGAACTGCTGTTGTCGAAAAACAGGAAAACAGTGAAGAATTGGTATTAAAAGCGATTATTGCACTGGATAAAGCTGCTCAGAAGGGTATTATTCACAAAAATAATGCTGCTCGTAAAAAAAGCCACCTGATGAAGAAATTGGCAGCAAGCAAACAAGGCTAAATGCGGCAATGATTGGAAGTTCATCCGAATTTTCCAATCGTTAAGTTGAGAGTGATATGCCAAAACAGAAAGGGTTGATTTTACACTGATCAACCCTTTTTTATTTGAACCAGTACTTCGCGATTTTCTCTCTTTATTCAAGGAATGGGCAGGATTCTTTGTTATTATGATGTTTTTACGCGAAGTGCACAAACAACATAATAATAATTTTTCCGATTGATTCAAATCGTAAGTCAATCGTTGAATCGCTGCAAAGAAAGAAAATACCGGGTAAAATCTTTCATATGACCAGGGTGAAAAAAAGTTCGAGAAAACTGCTACTGGCATGGAATCATAAAAAAAACTGATGCTGGCTGGTTTTTCGAACCGAAAAGCGGAATTCGAAGTCCTGAAGAGTTTTTCGAATAAAAAGAAGAGCGAAAGTTTTTAATAAATTGAATGAAAAAGGAACGCACCTATGATTGTATTACTGATTAGGATAAGGTTCTTAAGAAAAAAGGAATAGTGCATGTTTGAATCGGAACAAAAACAACTTGAAACTCAAATAAAAGCTTATTGTGCGGCACATGATCTGCCTCAAAAAGATATCTCCTGGTCATGGATTCCATTCAGCGGTAATTGGGGTATTTCTGTCTCTTTCTTTCAGTTGACCGCAGAAGATGCCAAAGCGAAAGGCTTGAAAATCAATGTGGCAATGCGGGCTCAGGAAATTGCACAATCTATTGCAGATGCGTTGATTATACCGGAAGGATTTGACCGGATTGAAGCTGTTCGTGGTTATTTGAATATCTATTTTTCAACCCGTGCGTTTTCCAAAAAAGTTATTGATGCCGTTCTTACAGAACGGGATCGTTTTGGACTTGGCGAATCCACACATCAAAAGGTGATGGTGGAATTCTGTCAGCCAAATACCCATAAAGCATTTCATGTTGGTCATTTGCGGAATGTCATATTAGGAAATTCTGTCTGTAACATACTGGAAAAAGCTGGCAACGAAGTCATACGTACCAATTATCTGGGGGACATCGGACTCCATGTAATTAAATGGATGTGGTGTTATCTTAAATACCATCCAGGTGAAGAACCATCAGGGGATATAACCCGTTGGATGGGTGATTTATATGCGGAAGCAACAAGGCGGCATGAAGAGGAACCGGATGCAGAGGCTGAGATTCGTGAGCTGTTTGGACGATGGGACCGCCGTGATCCCGATATCACCGCTTTATGGGAACGTACCCGTCAATGGAGCTTAGATGGATTTGCGGACATTTACAAAACACTTGGCGTAAAATTTGATCACTTGTATTTTGAAAGCGAAGTGGAAGATTCCGGCAAAGAAATTGTTGATGAACTGGTGTCCAAAGGCATCGCAGTGGATGAACGCCCTGACAACGCAGTGGCAGTGAAACTGGATGATCTTTGCGGAACCAAAGAAAAATATCGTGTGCTGGTAGTACTGCGTTCGGACGGTACATCTTTATATGCGACGAAAGATCTTTCATTGGCGATTAAAAAATTTGAACAGTTCCATCTGGATCGTTCGATCTATGTGATTGATGTTCGCCAGTCTTTGTATATGCAGCAGATTTTTAAAACCCTGGAATTAATGGGATATCCGTGGACAAAGAATTGTTATCATCTGGCATACGAAATTGTCAATCTTCCTGGCAATGTCACGATGTCTTCTCGAGATGGTACAGTGGTATTTTTACAGGATCTGTTAAATGAGGCGACTGCTCGCGCTTTAGCAATCGTTGAGGAAAAGAATCCGGATCTTGATGTCACAACCAAACAATCGATTGCGCATAAAGTAGCTCTGGGGGCATTAAAATACTCCATGCTTTCTCGGGATAATACAAAAATCGTTACATTTGATTGGGAAGCTGCGCTTGATTTCAATGGGCAGGCAGCCCCTTATATTCAATATGCTGGTGTGCGGGCAAACAGCATTCTCCGAAAAGCAGAGAAAGGTATCCCTGCGGCATTGGATGTCAAGTACGATTTGACCCCTGTTGAGATCGAATTGATTGAGATGATTTCACGCGTTCCGAAAGAAATTCAACGCGCTGCAGCGGAATGCAAACCGTTATATATAGCAAATCTTGCATATGATATTGCCAAAGCTTTCAATGACTTTTACCGGCAATGCCCTGTTTTACAGGCAGAACCGGAGATTCGCGATTTCCGATTGAGAATTTCTGCTGCCAGCAGACAGGCTATTGTCAATTGTCTTCAGTTACTGGGAATTGAGACTCCTGAAGTTATGTAAAATCGTCTCTGTTTGTGGACGATCATCCAGCTACATATTAGAAATCATTTGAGAAAAATATCAATAATTTGTAACCAGGTTGTTTTGCACGAAGCGCAAAACAACCTGGTTACAATGAATCCTTTCAGATTTCAAACCGCTGGCTTTTATTAAGCAGGAAATTTTTGTTATGCTTCTTTTGTAATACGTTCAATTCCGCCCATCCAGGGTTTCAAAACATCCGGAACGACGACAGATCCATCCGGCTGCTGATAGTTTTCCAACACCGCGATTAAAGTCCGCGGGAGTCCTAAGCCGGATCCATTGAGGGTATGCAGAAAACGCGGTTTTCCGCTGCTCTTTTCACGGTAACGAATGGAAGCCCGTCTCGATTGGAAATCGCCATCATTGGATACGGAAGACACTTCCAGCCATTCTTTGCATCCTGGCGCCCATACTTCAATGTCATAGCAAACTTGCGCGTTAAAACCAAGATCGCCGGTGCATTGGGCAACGATATGATAGGTCAATCCAAGTGCTTTACATGTTTCTTCTGCGGCATTCAACATCCGGTCCAATTCATCTTTTGACTTCTCTGGCAGACTGTAGCAATACATTTCAACTTTATCGAATTGATGTCCGCGTTTAATTCCACGTACGTCCCGGCCTGCGCTCATCTTTTCTCTGCGGAAACAAGGTGTGTAAGCGGTAAAACGCATTGGGAGGCTGTCCTCATCAATGATTTCGTTCATATACAGCCCGGTTAAAGGAACCTCTGCTGTTGGAACCCACCAGAAATCTTCTTCCGCATCATGATACAAATTATCCCGAAATTTTGGAAGCTGTCCGGAACCGTATAGAATCTCATTCTTTACCATGAACGGTGTATATCGTTCGTTATATCCTTGCCGGATGTGAAGATCCAGCATAAATGCGATCAAAGCTCGTTGTAGTCTTGCTCCCTGCCCATTCAGAACGTAAAAACGCGTTCCGGTCAATTTAACCCCGCGTTCAAAATCGATGATTCCGAGGTTGGTACCGATGTCCCAATGGGGAATTGGTTCGAAATCAAAAGCTTTCTTTTCACCTTCCTGCCGTAAAACTACATTTTCTGCATCGCTGATTCCATAGGGTACTTCCGGATTAGGTATATTTGGAATATATAACAGAAGTGATTTTAGTTCTTCTTCAATTTTCTTTACATGTTGGTCCAAATCTGAAATTTGATCGCCTACCATACGCATAGCTTCGATTTTTTTCTTTCGTTCTTCTGCATCCTTGATCTGACTGATCTCTTTGGAGACAGAATTGCGCTGCGCTTTCAATGTTTCAGTATCATTGAGAGCGGATCTTCTTTCCAAGTCGAGTTGCAGAATGCGATCGACCGGAGTGGTGTCCATTTGGCGAATTTCCAAAGATTTTTTTACTATTTCCGGATTTTCCCGAATCATATTGATATCCAGCATATTACGATCTCCTTTGTCGTATTAAAAAAGCCCCATTCGTGCAGGACGAAGGGGCTTTCGTGGTACCACCTGCATTCGCTCAATAATTGAGCCTCAAAAGGGTTTAACGATCCTAAATCGTCTTTCTTACCGCATCGCTGCTTTTCGAAAGAAGTCTGCGAAACT
>MTKZ01077971.1_pt2 | contig 26927 bp, 23 predicted proteins | sample 1042781 | NCBI WGS metagenome assembly MTKZ01 (sample SAMN06212207, study PRJNA360539) | anaerobic digester metagenome | biome: Wastewater treatment plant; material: sludge; isolation source: anaerobic digester fed with sludge from wastewater treatment plant | place: Denmark: WWTP Viborg ... | reverse complement strand
CTCCCGGCGAGGATACGTCTCTTAATGTAGCTTTGGAACGTGCTTGTCGTGTTGCTGATTTTCTTGAATTTGCAGAATTGCTTGCCTGGGATGCTCTCGAACGTGAAGAATCGTGTGGTGCTCATTTCAGAGTTGAATACCAGTATGAAGATGGTGAGGCAAAACGTAATGATGAGAAATTCTGTCACGTCGCAGTTTGGGAATACAATGGCGATGGAAATAAACCAATTCGGCACCAGGAAGAATTAACATTTGAAAATGTTCCATTGCAAGTGCGGAGCTACAAATAATAATGCTCGAACAAACAAATAATCGCTTGTTTTATTTGCTTGTATATAGCATATTTCTTGCTAATTACCTGCTTACTTTATCAAATAATCAAGCAATTGCACACGATGGAATTATTTATGCAGCTCGTGCATAAGAAGGTATGTGGGTGTTTCATCCACATCACCTTCTTTATCACGTATTTACTTTACTTGTAGTTAAAGGAGTTCTCTTTTTCTTTCCATCGTGTGAAGTTTATTTGATATTATCGGGAATTAATAGCGTTTTCGGAGCTGCACTTGTTACTCTATTTTGCATAATTTTAATTGAACAGTATAAATTTGATAAAATTCAAGCAATTTCTGCTTCTTTGCTTGTGGCTTTTTCTTATGGAATTTGGTATTATTCTACTTGTGTAGAAGTATATATTATTCCTTTGTTTTTTGCGGCTCTTTCGCTTTATTTTTTCTTAAAAAATCCCGATGATTACTTAAAAATTGCATTATTTTCTGCTCTTGCAACATTATTTCATCAAACTTATGTTTTTCTGCTGTTAGTATATTTGATAAGTTTTCTCTATTCTAAAACAAAATTCAGCACTATTCTAAAATTTGGAACTTTATTTTTGCTTTTGGTTGCTATATCATACGTTTTAGTCCTGATTTTTGATTACAAAGCAAAATCAATTTCTGATGCATATTACCATCTTACATTTTATGCTCAAAAATTACCATTTTTCTGGTCTAAACCTGGCGTTTCGATAATTTTTAATGATTTGGTTGGTTTTTCACGCGTTATTTTTTCAATACACTTGCTGTTGGGTTTAGATTTTGTTCAGAATGTTATTTACAACTATTTCCCAAGCCATTCCTTTAAAGAAGAGTTTTATTTAATTCGAAATGCATCAAATGGAGAAATATACTTTGCGTTGTTGTTGCTATTATCTTTATGCTTATTATTCTGTTATTTTTTCATTATTTCAATTAAAAATTTCATCAAGAATAAATCTCTAAAAGTAGAAAAAGTTTGGTTAATATCTTACTTAATTTTCTTTGTGGGATTTTTCAGCTTCTGGTCCTCGAATAATCTTGAATTCTGGATTTCAATATATTTCTTTCTAATCATATTTTTGATTGTTTTCAATACTAATAAAGTTCGCTATAAATTATATCTAACGATAGGTATTTTACTCTTTGTTTTCAATTTTACCTCAACTACTCAATTTGTGCTAAGTTCTAATAATGATTTTTATCAAAATAAAATTGAAAAATTAAAATCGACAATTGAAATGAATGATGTATTAGTTATTGATAATGATAACTATATGCTTTCCGATTATCTTGTATATAATGATTTCAAAAATATTAAGGAAATAAATCATTTAGATATCAATGAAGAAAATAAGGTATATTTCGTTGGAGGATTTTTTTATTCTAACGATGAATTGTCAGATGAATACATAAAAACAATCAGCGAACTGAAATAAGCTAACAAACTAATTAGCATTAATATTAATAATTCAAATATTTATAAGCTACATAATTTAAACAAAATAAAGGTGCAATAATGAAATTTACACTTCACATTTGGCGTCAAAAGGATGCCACCTCCAAAGGTAGTTTCGAAACTTACAAAATGGAGGATGTTTCCGAGCATATGTCGCTCCTGGAAATGATTGATGTGTTAAATGAACGATTGATTTCCGAGGGCAAAGAGCCCATTGCTTTCGACCACGACTGCCGCGAAGGAATTTGTGGTGCTTGCTCAATGACAATTAACGGGCGACCTCACGGCAATATGAAAGGAACTACTACTTGCCAGCTTCATATGCGTATGTTCAAGGATGGAGATGAACTATGGATTGAACCATTCAGAGCTCGTGCCTTCCCTGTTATTAAAGACTTAGTTGTCGACCGTTCTGCATTAGATAGGATAATTGCTGCTGGTGGATATGTTTCTGTCAATACTGGTGCTGCTCAGGATGCAAATTCTATTCCCGTGCCAAAAGAGAATGCTGATTTAGCAATGGATGCTGCTCAATGTATTGGATGTGGTGCTTGTGTTGCTTCTTGTCCTAATGGTGCGGCTATGTTATTCACAGCAGCAAAAATTATGCAATTGGCATTGCTTCCACAAGGACAACCTGAACGAAAAAAACGTGCAATTGCTATGATTGAACAAATGGATAAAGAGGGTTTTGGTGCTTGCCGAAATTATTATGAATGTGAAGCAAACTGCCCAAAGAATATTTCAGTTAGATTTATTAGTAGAATGAATATCGAATTTTTATCAGCTGCGACCGCTAAAGCAATGTAAATAGTTTGTGGCTGACTTTTAACAAATCTTTCAAATATCCTTCGGAAGGTTTCAAACCTTCCGAAGGTTCCCTAAAAACAGGGTAAGGGGAAACTTTACAGTAACTTTACAAAATCGTGATAACAATTTATGTTTATTTCGAATTAAAAATTGGTGATTCAGTAACGTTTCCATAGCAACGAATTTCCACCTCTGGTGTATCAGGTTCTGTTGTTTTCATTTTAATATATGCATTTAAATAGCCAGTTTTATCGGGTATTATCCTTGCTATAATTTCAATTTCTTCATTGGGCTGAATTTGTTTTTCGCCAACAAGATTGATTTTTAAAATTCTGGGTTCAGTTTTGAAATCACTTATTGTGATTGGTTTATTAGTGTTATTCTTAATGAAGAATTTAGCAGTACTTTCAACACCAACTTTTGGATTGTCAAATACAATGTAATTTGCAGGCTTAATCTCAATTGGACGAATAACGTTTGCTCTTAGAGATATAATTTTAGTCTGTGCATTTGGGTCATTTGAGGTTACTCGTATTGTTTTATGCACCTTCCCAGAAGAAGAACCTAAATTCAAAGTAACTTTCATTTTTGTTGTTTCGCCAGGTTCAAGTTCATATTTATCTAATGGAGCAGTTGTGCATCCACAGGTAGGTTTAACTTCTTTGATGACCAATTTTTCGGTCCCTGCATTTTTGATGATTACTTCTGAATGAAGTGGATTGTCTTTTGGCGACACATCTTTCCAATCGATCGTTTCGCCACCAACAAATTCAATCTTGGGTTGCGAATAAACTTGCAAAGCTGTGAAAAAAAGCAAAAGCAATGCAAACCAACGTTTCATTTTATCATCTCCTTTTCTTTTATTATTTGTTTCTTATTACTAATAATGATAATTTTACAATAAAGTTACATTTGATAGACGAAAATAATAAAATTACTTGAAAAATGACACTTATAATATTATTATTACTTTTATTGTTCTCAAATAGTTCTTATGCACAGTTAGCAGGTGAAATTTATTATCTTCAAGATTCGACAAAATCTACAATACATTTCGGTCCCTGTTACATTTATGACGAAGTATATGAGACTTTTGTTTTAAAAAATGTCGGCAATGGTGAATTGCGAATGCTTAATGTTTCTCCTTCGATAGAAATTTTCGCCAGTCCCGATGCACTCACTGAATTTGAGTATTTGCGTTTTTCTCCTCATTCGCCTGCTTTGCCATTCAATCTAAACACAACAGACAGAAAAATAGAAAACCTTGTTATTAAGTATACTCCATTGCCAGATTTGATAGCAGAACCAACTGGAAGAAAAACAGCAATGATGAAACTTGGGTTAGTAGACCCGAAAGACACAACGAAAATTGTTATTCAAAGAACTTTCAAATTAGTTACAAAGAAAACGATAAAGTTTGTTGACGGCTTTGATGATGTAATTCTTTTTGACACAATGTTTATTAACTCACCAATAGAACAAGTTAGAAAACATTTTATAAGAAATACACAGAATTTCCCAATCAAGATTGATGGTTCGAAAGACTCATTAATTACTCAGGAGTATGTAAGTAAAGAATTTGAATTTGAAGAAAAACAATATCCAATTTCATTGCTACCTAAGAAAACAAATTTAGTTTATGAAATTAATTATCGTCCAATAGATTTAGGTCCTGACACATCTATTTTCAAAGTATTTTTTATTCCACGTGAAGATTTAAAACCTGATTCATTAGATTTCTGCATTGTAAAAGTAATCGGTTGCGGAGTAAAGCAAAATTTAGAATTAACCTATTCAAATTACGATTTTGTTCGGGATACAATTTTTGTAGGAGATATTTGGGTTAAAAAAAATACGAAAGTCGCTTTAAAACTGAAAAATATGGGAAATATACCGTATGGGGCACTTAATCAATACGTTTGGGATAATATAAGCAGTAATTTTTCAAGTATAGCCACTATATCAAGACCATTCCCAAATGCCCATTTATTGCCTGAAAAAGAAAACGAAATTGAGATTGACATCGAACCAGATAAACGAGGCTATTTCTCTTTGAAATATACTATCGAGAATGACTTTCCTACAAGAAATCTATTCGGGTATAGAAGCAGTGATACAAAGAAAGAAATCTTCATAATTGGTCGTGCAATAGAACCTGAGATTTACACCAATATTGATACTATCGACTTTGGAAATGTTTTTTATAGTGCCGATATTGAAGGGAATTGCCCTTCTTCGAAGGATACAACAATTAGAATATTAAACATTGGCAATACTAAGCTCTATGTAAATCAAATAATTATTGAGGACAATGATAAATTTTCAGCTTCAAAAAATGAGATAATTATCGATTCAAATAGTTCTGATTTTGTTACATTTACTTTTAATGCTTCTTATCCACCAGGTATTTATTATTCACGCGTTTATTTAATTAACAATTCGACTTTGCCGAAAGATACAGCTGTTATTGTTTTGAAGGCAGCAAGCGTGCCACCGATTTTAGCTCAGTTAAGCATCGATAATAATATAAAAAGCAAGCCGGGAAGAGTAATAGAAATTCCAATACTGCTTTCTTCTGAACATTATAAACCTTCAATTTATGCTAAATACTATCAATTTGAAATTGCTTTCAATCCTACACTTGTTAAATTTGTTGGTAAAACAACACAAGGGACCGCTTCTGAGGGTGCATCAGTTAGTGTAAATGATAATATTAGAGGAAAATTAAATGTTCAAGCTCATTCTGATATTTTCTTGCTTCCCAATGATACTTTGTTGATACTAAGATTCAAAACTTATCTTGGCGACAATCAAACAACTGAATTAGCCCTCCAAAATGTAGTTTTTGGAACAGAAAATTGCAGGAAAATTTATGATTTGAAAGTTGTAAATGGGAAATATTCGCTTGATTCTATTTGTGGATTGCCACTTAAAATTAATCCGATTGATTTTAATAGACCTATAATATTGTCAATATATCCTAATCCAGTAATAGATAGGCTGAATATTTTGGTTAATTCTCCGCAAAATTATTCAAATTTACAGGTGAAAATTATTAATTCATTTGGACAACAAATATTTGAAAAAGCGGCTTATGTAAATAAAGATGGAATAGTGTTGATTGAAATTGACGCCCAATCATTAAATGTTGGGGTTTATGTAATTTCAATAACTGATGGCTATTCAATTTTCGATTCTAAATTATTTATCGTTAAAAGATGAAAAAATACTTAATCATATTTTTTTCTTTAGTTTGCATTTGCGGTAGATTAGAATCACAGGGATTTAATTGGGAACTTTCTCCAAGATTGCCCGAAAGCATTAATTATGAATTTATCGGCTTTGCTGTGCAGCAAGGTTTTTCAAAAGAATTGGGGGATTTCAGCTTTTATGAACAAGATTGCAATTGTGGCAAGTTTTCAGATGGGAATGGTTCTTCAAGTGCATTTGGATTAAGCTATGAAAAATGGATATTAGACGGGAGAAGTTCACTCTCTTTTGTTATCAACTATAATTATCGTAAAGCTGAGTTCTCGACCAAGCAGAATTTACCAATATTATTACCAGATGGGCAAGAAGATTTGATTACTTACGAAAATATGTTTAGTAATTCCTTCGATAATATTACCCTCAATTTTGAGTTCAAAAAAAGAATTGATAGAACCTATTATTTCGTTTCAATAGGGAATGTATTTTACTTTACTCTTTCGAACAAGCAAAAACATATTGAAAAAATACTTTCTCCAAGTTATGCTAATCCATTTCCGACCAATCCTCCATCTTTCAGAAGAGTTGTAAGTGAAGGTCGAATTAATAAAGCAAACGATTTCAATTTTTCACCATTTTTGTCCATTGGAAAAGATATTGATTTAGGACATAAATATTATATAAGTCCATATATTCAGATTGCATATTTATTTATTGACCAGGTTCGTCAAGAAAAATGGAAGTGNNAAATGGAAGTCAGTTCAGGCAAATGTTGGTGTTAAACTTATGAGATGGCTCAAATAGATAGTTTTAATGGTATTGCGAATGTGATTGTAGTTCCTTCATTAACTTTGCTTTCCACAATAATTCGTCCTTTATGTAGTTCCGTGACTTTTTGCATAATAATTGTTCCAATACCGCTGCCACCATACTGGCTTGAAGTTGTAAAATAAGGTTTTAGGAATTTAGATTTAGTTTCATCGTCCATACCTTTGCCATTATCCATAACAGAAAAATACGCAAAATCATTATCAAAGTCGGTTGAAATAGTGATATCGCCTTTTTTGTCAGGAAGGGCACGAATAGCATTTTCAATTGCATTGCGAATAGCACGCACAAGCTTATTTTTATCACATTTCAGCTCAAAGTTCTTAATGTNNCTGCTGCAAGTCCAGAACATCAGTTCGCCCGACTGTAACAATATCACGAATGCGGTTCATTAAAATATTGACCTGGTGTATGATTTTTTTCTGTCGAGAATGAATTTGGTCAATGTCAGAATTACTTATGTGTTCGGCATTGAGTTTAATTGTAGATAAATTAGTTTGCATATCGTGTGCAAGTTGAGCCCAGTTAGCCAATCTTTTTCTTTCGAGCTGTTCAGTTATGTCAATACCCGAGAGAACATATCCCTTTGCGAAACCTCTAAAATCTCTGATAGGAATTATTGAGAATAACCATTCTGTTGGACTATCATCGATTAACAGGGATACTTTTTCTTTGATAGTTTTCTTATCACTTTTATTTTTCTCATAGAAATTATAAATTTCGCTAATTGAATTATCTTTGAAATAATCTTTGAAATTTTTATTTAATGGGATATTGCTACTGAGCGAGAGCAGTTTCGAAGCATATTCATTTGCAAAAATTAATTTCCCCTTGTGATTTATAATAAATAGAAAGCCTGTCGAAGGAATGTTGGCAATAATATTTAGTAATTTACTTTTTGATTTGATTTTGTTTAGTAAAAAAACAAAAAGTAGAAAAACTAAAATTGGGATTATGAATTTTGCATATTTATAATAATAGAATTTGACAAAAGAAAAGCGATTATTTCTTATTTCAAAAATCAAGGAATTTGATTTAGAAGTAACGATAAATTTATTATCATATTCAATAATGTCATTAATATCGCTTAATTGCTGCGAAATATTGAAAGAAAGAACTGCCTGAATTCTTAAATTAGTATCAAAAACGCATATACCGTTTTTAAAAACGGTATATGTTCTATTACCGTATCGTTTAAAATATATAGGTTCAACTAACTCATTTGGTATTTCAACATTATTGCTTTCAATTGAATTGGTGTAAGTCTTATAAAGATAGTATGATTTTTCATTGGCTTGCAACGAGTAGATAGAATTATCATAAAAAAACATAAAATTTGAATTAGAATTTATCCAAAGAGAATTACTAACCGTGTAATCTCCTTTGTTTATTAAATATACCAGAGATTTATTATGAAATGAACTAAAAATAAGAGATAAATAATTATTAACATCTACAATTTTTACTTCGTTATACGATGGGATTGTAAGGCTATTAAAAGTATTGCCATTAATATCTAAAAATTTAATGACATTTTGCGAACTTTCTTCCTCAACTATTGCAATGTAAATTTTATCATTTAAAGAATAAAAATTGGCTGCTAAAGCATTCTGACTTATTATTGAATACTCTTTGGGGAAATTATTTTGGATATTGAATAAATATAAATTTTTGTCTAAATGTAATAATATATAATCCTTTTGAAAATGAATGTCAACAAATTTATAATAATTCTCAAATGTGTTTGAAATATATATTTTGTTGCTGATAGTGCCATTGGAATACAAAACAAGAATTAAACTATCATTAACAAATGTCAAGAGAATGATTTTATCTGAAAAAGATTTTGCAAATAATACCGAGGTGTTTGGAAGCGTTATCCCATTCACAGGAAGGAAATTATTAGTTCTATATATATAACTATTTTCACCCAACAAACCATAGTTTATTATATAAAATTCACTTCCAGAATGAAAAATTTCTCCTGTTTCGATTGAACTTATATAATTAAGTTTATAGGGATAGTAATAATTCCCATACACTGAAAACGAAAGTGATAGAGAGAAAAATAGAGTTAAAAGAATTAATATTTTTTTTCTAATTGGCATATTGCAATTGCAGCGATTCCTTCTGCACGACCAATTGCACCTAATTTTTCATTAGTCGTTGCTTTGATATTTATTTGATTAATGGAGATATTGCAAGCATTTGCAATGTTTTCCCGCATTTTTAGTTTGAAATCTTTAATTTTAGGTTTTTCGCAGATAAGAGTGGCATCAATATTGACAATGACATATTTTTCGTCAATTATTGAAATTACATTTTTCAATAATTCAAGAGAAGAGATATTTCTGAAATGTTCATCGTTGTCGGGGAAATGTTCGCCAATATCACCAAGAGATGCTGCACCAAGGATAGCATCCATTATTGCGTGAAGCAAAACATCACCGTCGCTATGAGCAACCGTCCCGTATTCTTCATCGAATTGAACACCGCCGAGTATTAATGTTTCGCCTTGCTTTAACTTATGAATATCGTAACCAATACCAACCATAATTACTTCCTATTTTATTCTATATGCACGCAAAATACCCTGATTAAGCCAGTTTGCAATCGCCTGTCGATTTGATGGTTCTATTAATCTAATCTGGTCTTGTGGATTTTGAATATTCCCAAGTTCAATATAAACCCCAACAGGAATAGCATTGCGAAGCGTCCAAAGATTTCTTTCGTATATCCGTCCTTGATATCCACGACCAGGCTGATTTTTATCATACTTTTCCTTTATAGTGTTAAGCAATGCCTCGCAAAATTCTTTTCCTTTCGCGCTTTCAGGTTGATGGTAGAAAAATATATCAATGCGTTTATCAGTTATTCTCGAATCAACGTGTATTTCAATAAGTAAATGATTAGTACCCTTTTTGTTGTAAGTTCTATATATTTCATTTACTATATCTGTGCGCTGTTTCAGTCTAATGGACTGAACGCTGGAAATTGTGTCGCCATTGATTAATTTTTCAGTTCNNCTCCTGATTTTTTAAGGAATTTATCGTCCGATATTGCATCTTCATCATCCTGAACAATCAAGAATACTTCTGCACCACTTTCCATTAGTTTTTTTGCTAATCTCAATGAAACATCGTAAGCATATTGATGCTCGTGTAATTCAAAGCCATTCCTAAATCCAATAGCACCAGGGTCTGGACCACCGTGCCCTGCGATAATGTAGAAGTAGTGCCCTGCTAATTTATTGTCGATTACTGTATTGATTCTGTTTTTCTCACCGAAAAGTTCGTTGTTTCTCTTGAAATTGTTTCTTAAAAATATATCTTTTTCAAAATTTTTCTCATTATCTTTAATAATCGGTTCATTTGCTAAATCAAATTCAATAAAAGGCACCCAAAGAATTTGGTCATCTCTATAAGAATGTTTTTTCAATCCTTTTTTTACAACGGTTGTATTATAGTCCTGGATTTTTTTTGCTGTTTCATAATCAATATTTAGAGTTGAACGAATATTCTTATTATTAAACTTCACTATCTTTATTGGGAGCTCATATTCCTTTCCTAAATACAAACCTTTTTGTTCAGATATTTTATTTTGATTTTGTTTGAGGAAGAAATCAACATTTTTCTCATAAGTTAAATTATATCTTGTAAGTAATGAATAAACTGACTCACCTTTTTTGGGTGTAACTTTAAGTAATTCAGAGAAAAGACTTGNNCAGAGAAAAGACTTGAATTAGCACACAAAATGAACAGCAGTATAATACAATAATTTTTCAATTTTATAGATAATTATTAATTTACACAATCTAAATAACAAATATAACAACATATTAACTAAAAGTCATAAAAAATGTATATTCCAACTACAAAAATAGAATTAATAGAGCTTGATTGGGAAGAACTCGATGTAATTATTGTAACGGGAGACGCATATATTGATACTCCATACGACGGTGCTGCGGTTATCGGCAAGTGGCTTATTAAAAATGGATTTAAAGTTGGAATTATATCACAACCAACAATTAAATCAAGTGAAGATATTTTGCGGTTGGGTATTCCTAAACTATTCTGGGGAGTAACAGCTGGATGTGTCGATTCTATGGTCGCAAATTACACTGCAACAAACAAAAGACGCAATTTAGATGATTTAACCCCTGGTGGACAGAATATTTTACGTCCTGATAGAGCAACAATAAAATACGTGAATTTAATTCGCCAATATTGTAAAACAAATGTCCCAATTGTTATTGGCGGAATAGAAGCAAGTCTGAGAAGAATAGCACATTACGACTATTGGGATAATAAAATCAGACGCTCTATTTTGTTTGATTCTAAAGCAGATTTTTTGATATATGGTATGGCTGAAAAAAGTATTTTAGAATTTGCAGAAGCCATAAAAAATCACCAGGATGTAAGTAATATTAGAGGGTTATGCTATATCTCAAAAGCTGAAAAAAATGACTATATTCAATTACCTTCTTTTGAAGAAGTGTCGAAATCAAATACTAAATTTATTGAAATGTTTGAAATATTTTACTCAAATAATGAACCTTCATCATCAAAAGGATTATGCCAGAAAACAGGGGATAGGTATTTAATCCACAACCCACCACAATTTTATCCTACTCAATCTGAATTAGATAGCTACTTTGAGCTTGATTTTGAATATGATGCCCATCCTTTTTACAAGCAAAAAGGTAAGATAAACGCACTTGAAACTATAAAGCAGTCGATTATTTCCCATCGTGGGTGCTTTGGCGAATGTAATTTTTGTGCTATAGCAATTCATCAAGGCAGAAAAGTTGTTAGCAGAAGTGTTCAGTCAATTGTTAGAGAAGCTCAAATAATATCATCTAAACCCGACTTTAATGGAATAATTTACGATGTTGGCGGTCCAAGCGCAAATATGTATGGGATGGATTGCAAGCAGTTCAACGAACACTGTAACGCAAGAAGATGCTTATACCCACAAAAATGTAAAAATTTAAGCAATAATCACAATAACTATCTAAAACTTTTAGAGGAAATTGCAAAAATTCCAAAAATTAGAAAAATATTTATTTCATCGGGAATAAGATTTGATTTAGCATTAAATGATAAAGTCAATGGGGATAAATTTATTAGATTGCTCGCAGAAAAATATGTTTCGGGGCAACTTAAAATTGCACCAGAACATATTTCAAACAATGTGCTCAGCGCTATGGGGAAAAAAGTTAACAAAGAAGATATCACAATTTTTAGAAATAAGTTTATGGAATATTCAAAGAAGGCGGGGAAAAAACAATATCTAACGTATTACTTTATGGCTGCTCATCCTGGTTGCTTGCCAGATGATATGATTGAACTTAAAAATTTCTCTAAAAATGAGCTCAGAATTTTCCCTGAACAAATTCAAATTTTTACTCCAACTCCTTCAACATATTCAACTCTGATGTATTATACTGAATATAATCCATTTACTAATAAAAAGATATTTGTCGAAAAATCAAATCAAAACAAGCAAAAACAAAAAGATATTTTGTTGAACAAAACTAATAAAAGGAGGGAATAATAATGGTGCTTGCAGAATTCTCAATGTTTCCGACTGACAAGGGAGAAAGCGTCAGTGCTTATGTATCCCAAATCATTGATTTTATTGATAAAAGCGGAATAACTTATAAGCTCACACCTATGGGAACAATTTTAGAAGGTAGCTGGGAAGAAGTGATGAATGTAATTTCAAACTGCTTCAAAATTCTTGAACCACAAGCAAATAGAATCTACTCAACAATAAAGATTGATTACAGAAAAGGCGAAGAATCTCGAATGCATTCAAAAATAAATAAAATAGAAAAATTACTTGATAAATCTGTTAATAAATAATTATTACTCATTGAAAATAAGAAGCTTACAGGCAAATTAATGTTCAGAACTAATTACCTGTAAGCTTATTTATTGATTGTTTTTTATTCAATTAGTTAGCTTTTGGATGGTAATTCCAAGCCGTGTGATTTTCCTTTTGTTTCGTTATGTTTGAGAAGAAACGCAAAAAGAAAACCAATAATTCCAAGTCCTGCAAAAACTAATATCGTATATGTATAATCCAAATTTCCAGGTGGAACACCAACATTTGTCTTATCTAAAACCCAGCCTGCAATAATTGGAAATGCCCACAAACCTAAATTTTGGATGGACGCCATTGTTCCATAAGCAGTGCCGAGCTTTTTCTCTTCGACTATTAATGCAACCGATGGCCACATTGCAGCAGGAACAAGCGAAAACGCAATTCCAAGTATGAACATTGGAATATAAGGGGTCAAGTAAGTAAGTGAAAGAATTAAATGCGATAATATCAACAATGCAGAGCCTACAAACATCAAAGAAGCTCGCTTTCCTTTTTTATCAACAAAATAACCGAATAAAGGAGTGAAAACGATTGTTCCCCAGATAATTAAACTTGATAAAATACCACTCCATTCTATTGAAAGATTGAATTTATTATGTAATAAATCAGGACAGTAACTTTGAAAAGGAAATACAGCAGAATAGAAAGTAACGCACAATATACATACATAAATGAACGATTTGTTTTTCACCAAATCAACAATATCTCTTAAACGGAATATTTCGTCTTCTGCTAATTTTGCTGATTTATCTTCTTTTGGAGTATGTTTTCTGTCCAGATAAATGTATATAACAAAGCAAACAAGACCTATAGTCATTAAAATTGTTGCTGTCCAGAGTGCAGTTGTCCAATGGATATAATTTACAAATACAGGTGATAAAATCAATGCTGCGGCTGTTCCAAGGCGGGCAACTGCTAAATTAACCCCAAATGCTAATGCTAATTCTTTTCCTTTGAACCATTTTACCATTATCTTGTTGGAAACTACAATACTTGTTTCAGCACCTAATCCAAATAATAATCGACCTAACATTAACATTTTAAGTTCAGGAGAAACTGATGGAAAAATTGAAGAAACAAAGCTATAGCCAAAGCCACCGTTAGAAAAATATGGACTTGCTCCGTATGATGAAAAAAATGCACCTAATACACACAATGAGACAAATAGCAGCCCTGTTTTTCTAATTCCCCATCGGTCTAATATAATGCCACCAAGAATGGACATTGCTAAAAATGTGTTCGGGAATGAATAAAGCGAGACCAACCATCCATACGCAGTATTACTGAAACCAAGCTCGCTTTGCATAATTGATTTAATCGACGACATTGCGTCATAAACATAGTAATTAGCAGAAATACTAATGCTAACCAGAAGCAATACAAACCATCTTGTTAATTTTGATAAATCTTGAACACTACTCAATTTTTTCTCCAAGTAATTTTCATTTTTTTTTAAAATTAATTGTTTTTTTCGTGAAATTGTAAAAAAAAATCATTAACTTACTTTTATAAAATGAAAAATGATTATATGAAATTCCAGCAATATAGTTTCAATATAATCGTCTTTAAGATAAAATAATTATTTATCATTTTTTAAAGGAGAAAAAAATGGAACATTTAACAAAGCAAACGTTTATTGAGAAGATTTTCGACTACGAGAATAGTAACGAATGGAACTACAAAGGCACAAAGCCTGCTATTATTGACTTTTATGCTGATTGGTGCGGTCCTTGCAAAATGGTTTCGCCAATTTTAGAAGAAATTGCAAAAGAATATGAAGGCTTAATTGACATTTACAAAATTGATACAGAAGCAGAACAAGAATTAGCAATGGTTTTCGGCATTCGTAGCATACCTTCTATTTTGTTTATTCCTGTTAACGACAGACCTCAAATGGCTGTCGGTGCGTTCCCGAAAGATGGGTTTATCAAAGCAATCGAAGATATTTTCAATTTGCAACATCCAGGCAAAAGCAATATTATCATCAATTAATATTTGCTTTACAATTAAAAGTTGTCATAGAATATTAATTTAAGAAAATTTAGATGATAGCTTATTTTAGGGGCACGCCTTAGACGAGCCCCTAAATTTATTATTGAAAACCTTCGGAGGTTAAACCTTCCGAAGGTTCTAATCAGTTGCTTTTGAGACAATCTCTAAATAATAAATAAATTTCAATTATTTATTGAACAATTATTTTTCTTGTTATGCAAGTGTTATCTACATTTATAACTACGAAATAAACACCAGAGGGCAGATTTTTTAAAGAAAGATTGTAAAAATTTGTGTTGGGATTGTCTATGATTACTTTTTCACCAACAGAATTATACAATTCGATAAGTTGTAAATGAGAATTATCAACTGAACTAATTGTTACAAAGCCATTTTTCTCCACAACAGTTGGGAAAATGCTGACATTTGGTAGACTAATATCAATAGAAGTAACTAAATTAACTTTTGCTTTGTTCGATTCAGCTAATACTTTTCTTGTCTCGATATAGACACTATCAGGAAGAAAACCTAAATTGAAAGTGAAACTTTGTTCAATTTGGTCATTGACGACAAATATTTCAGCAACCGTATCTTTATTGAAGAAAACAATAGGCAAATATGTAACAAACAGTGGATGAGCATTCTGACTGCTTTGTGTTTGTTTTAAATCTATTTTGATTGAATAATTATTTTGTTCAGTTAGATATTCTGCATTAGCAGATAATTCATAGATTGGATGTCCTGGTTTTTTAAGCCATTGGTCGAAGAAAACATCTAATGGTACGGGTGAGTTATTGACTTCATCTTCGAAGTGTTGCTGAAATTTCTCGATATTTACGTTCGAAAAAGCATATTTTTTAAGCAAATTGCGAAAAGTAGGGAAGAAGACGTCGTCCCCGAGCATTATTCTCAATTGATGATAAACCCAGGAAGCTTTGTTATAAACAAGTAAACTGTAGGGAAAAGCAAACAAATATTGATTAGGAATTCCGTAAATTGGAACAGTCATTAAAAATTTTCTGTTGCGATATTGATTTCCTACTGAGTTCAAATAGTCTAAATAGATTTCGTAGCCTCCCCAGTCCTCTGCCCAAATTGCTTCGCTCCAAGTAGCTCCACCTTCGTTGAACCAAATATTGCTCCAATCCTCGCAAGAAACTAAATCGCCAATCCATTGATGAGCCATTTCATGAGCAATTCCTGATTCATTTCTGCCACGAAGCCAGGAACGATTGACAAAAGTAATCGTTTGATGCTCCATCCCACCAAAATAAAATGGTTGAATTGCAACCTGCCCATACTTACGGAAAGGATAAGGAATGAAAGCATCGGAATAAATTTTCATAATGTGAGACGTTGGTTTGAAAGCATTTTTTGCGTTATATACTGTCCAATCTGTAATCTCATTTTCTAAATCGTTTTCCCAGACGAAATAAACTAATTCGATTGAATCAGCTGGATTATCGGGATACTTAAACCACTCGTTGTAAGAAACAAATTTTGATGCAGCAACCGCCATCAAATACGTAGGAATTAATGCAGTATCAGCCCAGTGATAAGTAACACTTTCTTCGTTTTCTCCAACGTTTATCAATAATCCGTTTGAAACGGCAAGATAACCTTTCGGGACTTTAATTGATATGCTTGCTTGTGCCTTATCATTTGGTCGGTCATTGCAAGGCATCCAATATCTTGCATCTTCTGGCTCGCTCATTGTATAAGCAATTCGTTCTTGCGTATAAACCATTTCTCCACTCGGACCATAGCCAACAGGCATATCTTTTGGGAAAAGATAAAATCCAAGTGTATCAGGACCAACAAATTTGTAATCGATTATTACTTCAACTGTATCGCCAATATTTAGATTATTTTCAAATGGAATAGAAATCAATCCTTGCGAGTAATCGAATATAGAAACAGGTATGCTATTTATTGATAATGAGTTAATCACCAAATTTATAGCATCAAACTCAATCTTGTTAGTATTTGGTTCAGTTATTTTGACCGTGATTTTATTTTTACCTGTGAATTCAAATTTAATTGGTTCAGATGATAATGCTTCTGTCCAGTCAAGTTCCAAATCATATCTCAAAACATCGTAATTGCGATTAGCATTGCCAGCAAACAATTTTTGATATTTCGATAATTCATTATTGCTTATTAGATTTCTTTTGTATTCAAAAAAATCCCCATTTTCTAATAAAAATTGAGGGTATTGAGATTGAAGACAACTTAGAGAAATAAATAAAAACAAAAATGCACTTAATATTTTTTTCATAAGATACCTTTTTTATAATGAAATAATCATTTTTAATAATGTACATATAAGCTTCCCGCCCGCCCGACCTTATTTCAAAATTTGTTCTGGTGTATATTTGGGATTTTCTTTACCCAAGAGACATCACCTCCTTTTTTTCTGAATTAATCAATATTTCAGCAATTTGAATAGCATTTGTTGCTGCACCTTTTCTAATATTATCAGATACAACCCATAAATTTAATCCGTTTTCGATTGTATTATCCCTGCGAATTCTACCAACAAAAACTTCGTCTTTTCCTTTTACGATGTCTGGTGTAGGGTAGTCCTCATTTATTAAATCGTCGATGATAATAATTCCTTTCGAATTCGAGAGAAGATATTTTACTTCATCTAATTCAAAAGGTAATTTCGTTTCAATATTTACAGCTTCGCAATGACAGGCGAAGAAAGGCAGTCGCACACAGGTTGATGTAATTTTAATATCTAATGAATGCAATATTTTGCAAGGTTCGAAATGAAGTTTTGCCTCTTCGTTTGTTATCTCAGGTTGTTCTGGTTCGATAGGATGAAAAATAATATTTGAGAAAATTCGATGTTTGTCGTTTGTTTGTTTCCCCTGAATTTCTTTTTCAAGTTTGTCTATTCCTTTTTGCCCTGCACCAGAAATTGATTGATAAGTTGAAACTACTACTCTCGTAATTTGGTATTTCTTATGCAAAGGTCCGAATACAACTGCAAGAGGAATTACGTTGCAATTAGGGTTTGCAATAATACCGTTGTGCTTGAAAATATCTTCTGGATTGACTTCTGGCACAACCAGTGGAACATTTTCGTCCCTTCGCCAAGCACTGCTATTGTCTATTACCACGCAACCGCTTTTGGCAGCATTAGGAGCATACTCCTTGCTAACAGAAGACCCCGCGGAAAAAAGAGCAATATCTAAACCATAAAATGAATCTTCATTTAATGCTTCGATAACAAATTTCTCGCCTTTAAATATAATTTCTTTACCCGCAGAATTAGCAGATGCAAATAAACGAAGGTTGTTTATTGGAAAATTTCTTTCTTCCAATACCTTTAAAAATGTTCGACCTACTAAACCGGTTGCACCAACGATAGCTAAATTAACTTTTTTCATATATACTTTTCTCGAATTCAGGAATAATAAAAGAACTAATTTTAAGAGCTTGCCCGGTATCTGAATCTACTAATAGATGAACACCGCACAAATGCACATCATTTTCTGCAAGTTTATATTTATGAGCTGTTTGTAGAGTAAAGCGCTTCAAAGCAATAGATTTGTCTAATCCAAGTACAGAATCGTATGGACCTGTCATCCCAACATCTGTGATATATGCTGTGCCGTTCGGTAGCAAGCAAGCATCAGCAGTTTGTACGTGCGTATGTGTTCCAAGAAGAGCTGATATTCGACCGTCAGTGTGCCATCCCATAGCAATTTTTTCAGCAGTCGCCTCAGCATGGAAATCAACAATAATGACTTTTGCTTTATTCTGTATATTATTAAGTAGATAATCAATTGATTTAAATGGACAATCAATAGGATACATAAAAGACCTGCCTTGAAGTTGCACTACTGCAATCTGGTTCCCTTTCTTCGATTGTGAAATTTTATAACCGCGACCGGGATTTCCTTGTGGATAATTATACGGGCGAAGTACTTTATCTTGTTGAGCAATTAAAGGTCGAGAGTGCCAATTATCCCAGATATGATTGCCTGTAGTAATTACGTCAACACCTAAATTAAAAAGTTCGTCAGCTTCATCTTTTGTAATGCCTTTGCCATTTGTAACATTTTCGCCATTTGCAATAACAAAATCAGCTTCATATTTTTCAATTAAATTTGTTAGGTGTTCTCGTACAGCTTTTAATCCAGGTTCTCCAACAATATCACCAATAAACAAAATACTATTTTTCAATTTTCCTCCAACTAAAAACTTGTTAATTTTTGTCCGCAAACTATCGTAGTATCGAAGTCAGTTCTTACGAAAGAAATATTATCAAACCAATTTTCTTTTAGTATTACCCAAAGTTCAGTTTCAGTCATAATATCGCCTTCAAGTGTATTGACCATCATATTCAGCGAATTCATCACAGCACTTTTAGGGGAAATTTTATCATCATTTATGACTTGCTGATGGATGTACACGTGTCCATTTTTATTTAAAGAAGAATAGACTTTTTTTAACAAATCCATATTGTCCCAAATCGAATACTCCTGAAGCAAATATGAAATAAGCACGGCATCATAATTATCTCCAATATCTTGAAGATAAACATCACAAGGTAAAATTTTTATATTCTCAAATCTGCTTATTTGATTGACTTTTTCTATTTGACTAACAACATTTGGATAATCAAGACCAATACATTCAATATGAGGATAATTTTTAGCAATTTCAATTAGATAAGAACCGCAACCACAACCAATATCTAAAACCCTTTTGCAATTACGAAGGTTCATACTTCTTACAACAATTGGGGCTTCATATTTTGCTTTCCATTTTAGTGAAAGCAAATAATTGTAAATCCACTCACTATCTTTTTCATTTACAGTCTTAAATTCTTTCGGCTTTCCTTTTTTTACACAATACGTTAAATCTGTCCACGAGCTCCAAAGATCGTTAATGTGATGTAATTCACCTATATATTCCTCGCCGTTTTCAAGAAGATGGTGCTTTGTGATGGGTGAATTTTCATATAAATCATTGTGCTTAACTAAAAAGTTGAGATTACAAAGTGCATTGAGTAGCCTTTCTGTATTTTTTAAGTCTGTTTGAATTTTATTGCAAATTTCTTTGGCAGATAATTTTTCCTCGCCAATGATTGAAAAAATATTTAATTCAATTGCAGCAAAAAAAACTTTGCTTTTTTGGAATGCAGTCGCAATATCAATGATTAAGTTATATTTAGAGTTTTCACTCCATAAAGAAGTATTCATACTATTGCTCTCTTATATTGGAAATTGCAAATTTTAAATTAAGAATAAATAAGAATAATTACAAATAAAAACAATGAGATGGTATATAGGTTAGTCAGCTAATTTGGAAGTTAAAACAGCAGCAAGATTATCTATATGAATATTAAAATTTAATTCCCCACTATCAGCAATAGAAATGCTTCCCGTTTCCTCTGAAACAACCAGAATTACTGCGTCAACCTGTTCGGATAGACCGAGAGCAGCACGATGGCGTGTCCCTAAATTTTTCCCTTTATATTTAGTTTGTTGAGATAATGGCAAAATACATCTTGCGGCTACAATGATATTATTTTCTACTATGATTGCACCATCGTGCAAAGGGGATTTTACGTTAAAGATGGACAAAATGAGTTCTTTTGTCAAAGTAGCTTGTATTCTAATACCTGTATCAATAGTCATCTGAACATTTTGAGTGCGAGGAAAAACAATTAATGCTCCAATATGCTTTTCTGAAAGTTCTTTTACTGCATCAGTTACTTCATCTATTACATCAGATATTTTTGTTTGAACAAATGAACGAAAAATTCTGCTTCTACTAATAATCATCAGCAATTTTCGAATTTCTGGCTGAAATAACACTATAAACGCAATTAACCAGATATCAGAAATTGTTCTTAATATCCAGTTAAGTGATTTTAAATTGACAGCTTCGGTGATGAAGGACAATGCAATAACAATTACCAATCCGAACAGCACATTTACGGCAATTGTGTCTCGCAGGCGACTATAAAGCCAATAGAAAAATGTTGTAACTATTGCAATATCGACCTAGTCAATTAATGTAACTGTCAAAAAACCGATTTTAAATAGGTCAATCATTCTTTGTTTTTCCAGAGGATTTTTTAGTTTCTGACTTGGTTTCTTTCTCGTATGCTTTAATTATTTCGGCAACTAATTTATGTCGAACAACATCTTTGTTGCTGAAATAAACGAACTCAATTCCTTTTATTCCCTTTAATATATTGCTTGCGTGAATAAGTCCAGAATCTTCTTTATTTTGCAAATCAATTTGAGTTACATCGCCAGTAATAATCACTTTAGAGTTTGGTCCGAAACGCGTCAGGAACATTTTCATCTGTGTACGTGTTGCATTTTGAGCTTCATCAAGAATAATAAAGGCATTGTTAAGAGTTCTACCACGCATATATGCAAGAGGGGTAATTTCGATAGTTTGTTTTTCTAATAACGCTTTTAGTTTATCACCTGAGAGCAGATAATGCATTGCGTCGGTGAGAGGACGCAAATACGGGTCGATTTTTTCACGCATATCACCTGGCAAAAAACCAAGCGATTCTCCTGCTTCAACTGCGGGACGAGTAATTATAATTTTCGAGACTTCATTTAGTCTTAATGCCGCTAATGCCATTGCAACTGCAAGAAATGTCTTGCCTGTTCCCGCAGGACCAATAGCAAAAACTAAATCGTTATTTAGCACTTTTTCGTAATATTCAAGTTGTTTTTGAGATTTCACACGAATGATTTCTTTAACACCATTGTAAATAACTGGGTTTTTATTGTTTCCATTGTGTTTTATTTCATCATAGCCTTTTGTATCAATCAATTCTAATATTGTTGAAATATCGCTTTGTAGAATAACCCCATTTCTTTTAAGTAAATATGAAAATTCTCTAAATAACCGTTCGATTATCTTTATTTCATCAGTATAACCTTTAAGAATTAAATTTTCACCTCGAATAAGAACGGCAGTTTTAAACCTATTCTGAATAAGTTGCAAAAAATTATCATTTAATTCGAATGCAGAAATTAACTCTGCATCTTCAATTCTTAATTTTTTTTCGATAATTTCCATATTCAGCAAAAAAATTTATTTAAAATAAAGAACTTACATTATAAAATCTAAATCAAAATTAACTAAAAAACTTGAATAATCAAAAGAATGCTGAATATGAAAAATAAAGGCTGCTTAACCAGAAGCAGCCTTTTTATCTATTCTTTGATTACCCGGAAGCACATTACTTCTTAATTTGCAATAGTCCGTGCTTTTCAACTAATTTAACATTCCTGAATGGTTTGCCCATATTTGGATGATGTTTTAGCATTTTCATATCAATTTTATGACAAACAGCGCAATTATTATTTATACCTATTGGATATGGATTGTTCTGATATTGCCAGGGTTGAATATTATCGTGATTTGGATTGACAACATTTTTAGTAGGATAAATTGCGTGTGGTGAATTATGGCAGGCAACGCACTGAACACGTCCTCTGTCATCACGTCGATTTTTATACAAATCAGAAGCAGACGCAACCCATTTGTTGAAGCTTCTAAAATTAGGCTTGGGTTGTTCATATCCTTCGTGGCAATTCATACAATCAGGCAATTGGTGCCACGATTTCCTTGGATTAATTTCATCAATTGAATTAACCTGTCTTAATTTCAAATTAGCAGCAAGACGTTTTGCACTTGTATTGTTGTTAAACTCAAATTTCAAAAGAGAAGCTGCGTGGTCATCAATATTTCCGTGGCAACTTGTGCAATTTAACCCAACAAGAGAATGAATATCACGGCTACATTGTGTGTTACCAGTAGAGCTGCTTGGGTGACAAGTTACACAGGCTTTCGGACCATCGATAACCATATAATTTGCGTGCCAACCGTGCATAGCAGCAGAGAAACTGTTATGACCGGGCAACCCATCTGATTTTACAAGTGGGTCCGGGTGGCAACTCTGACACATAACAGGTTTGCCTTCCTTCGCAGATTTGAGAAGTTTTGTTTTATTGAGCCTGTCGTGTGCTGATAGAATATTTGCAGCGGTTTCATCAGCAAGACCCGACACGTTATTTACACGCCAGCCACCATCGTGACACAATCGGCACCCCATTTCTGAGGATACAGGTGCAACTACTTTTGTTTCTTTTAGAACTTTTCCGGTGGCTACATCTATTGCTCTAACTTTAAATCTTGGATATGGATTATAACTTCCATCGTCTTTATATGGGACAACAGGAATACCCCTTGCAACAAATTTTCTTACTTTTTCGTCCCAAATAAATTTGCCTTTTAAACCATTACCAGTTGCTCCAACATTTTCCGGTATTTTTTTGCCATAATATGCTTCGGAATATTTCCAGAATTCGATAAATTTGGATGGATTTTCAAATCCAGCTTCGACTTCATATTCAATCTCAACACCTCTTGAGACAATAATTGGGAATGCATCTCTTTTAATTAGCAAAGCCTCTAAAATATTGCCGGGAGGTAAAAACATAAACATTTTATAATTATCAGTTATGCACTTCATACCGATATCATTCCAGGCTAAAAGTACATATTCATCATTTTTAGGGTCGAAAGCAGGGACTTCGAATTCAACGGGATTAGGTTTTTGGGTAACAAGTTCGGTGTATATTTCTTTGCCGAGCAAATCCTTTGTGATAAACATAGCTAAAGCTTCGAGTTCTTGACGCGTTCCAACAAACTTGGGCATATAGTTGAGAACCTTACCTTGACCATAAATTTGCGACATTACTCCTACATAAGCCAAATTTTTAAATTTGCTTACGACGTCGTTCTTGACACCATTAATCGTATGGCAAGATAGACATTGAATATTAAATATCTCTCTTCCAGCAGCAACTTTGTTTTCGTCTGTTATTTTTTTAATGGAAGACCATTTAGCGTGTGCCAAAATTCCTTCTTGATTTAATTTTTCTTCATCTTGAACATATATTGAAGTTGAATACATATAACCGTGAATTATGTATGGTTTTCGAGCATATTCTCGAACGTATTCAAATCCCGAAAACCAGCCAAGACCAATAATAAGCAGAACAAATACCATTAATTTTTGCAAAGATGGTTTTGTTCTTATTATAAAGAACAATGTGAAAAAGAACAGCAATGCAGTAGATACTAATAATATAGTAACTACATTCATCATTTGCTGATTAAGGACGAAATTTGTAAATCGTGTATTTTCAGGAATAGCATAGAAATACCACAAACCAAATATAATCATAAATGGGAAAGAATATAACAACCATTTAGAGCAATATTTGATAAGATAATTGCGAAATTCACTGTCCTTCATAAACACTGCTGTAATTAATCCAAATAGCCCGGCGACAAGAGACATAACTGCGGTTCTAAAAAGCAAAGATGGAAAATATGTTGGGTTGAAAAATCCCGACCAGAATGATTTATTTTCGAGCCAACTGCCAGGAGTTAACATATAGGTAAGAATACCATTGATAATGAATAAGCTTAACCAGGCAAACAAAAAGTAAAGAAATGCAACTTTAAGTCTATCGTTATTGGTCATTTTATCGAAACGATAGTGGTAAATTAAGAGTGCTGTAATTTCTCCAACAAAAAACACCCATTCAATTGCCCATCCAAATACGAACGTGTGTATTAATGATGAAGTTGCTGCGGGATTGGAAAGTGCTATTATAAACCATATTCCAACCCCTGTAACTCCACCAAATACCATCGTTAGCAAAAGAAAGAACCAGGTGTGCTTTCTTACGTATTCCCTTAACTCCAAATTGTTTTCTTTTACGCTTTTTCTGTCGGTATACAAGAGGAAGAAACCACCACCGACAGCTAAATGTGAAATATATACGTGTAATATAGCGATTATCGCAACTAATGTACCTGAATTCAGGTAATACAATTCCCAAATTGGATAGTTCATTATTCTGCCCTCCCTGAGTTATTTGCAAAACCTAATCTAATCATATACCAAACAGAATATAAACCAATTAACAGAATAACTACAAATAGCGCAAATATTGTCCATTGAGGTTCTATTTCCAGAGAACTTAGAGAGAAATTATCATTCAAATACATCATTCTAAGTAAATAGCGTGTAATTACCATAGCAATCATAGTAAGCAAAAGGTGATATAATGTTGCAAATAATTTCCCCTGAAAAGCAAAAATAAGCGCTCCAATTGCTGCAATAATACCGATTAATAAAACTATAGAGCTTAGTAAATCTCTACCGATTAATTTTAGCATAATATCTTCGGGAAGTGTAAATAGATAGATGAAACCAATAGCCATTTGTAAGGCAGTTGCAATCCCAAAAATTTTGAGCCCCTGTTTAATTTTCTCTTGTTTGTTGGAAACATCTTTTTTGAAATAAAATAACAATGCTGAGAACAAACCTCCAATGGCAACAGAAGCAAAAACAAATTTTAAAAACCTTGGGTAAATTGATACATCTGATAGCAATAATATTGTCCCATCTCGATTGTCGAAATACTTCACCCATTTTTCAGGTTGTTCCATCAGAGAATTGTTATTAACAAGCATAAAAGCAATATAAAGAACCATCAATATTAGCACAAATATTGAAAACTTTGCAAGCCCAGGGTTGTTTGACATTTTTTTGTAATGAACGTAAGCACCGTAATATGCAATAATTAGAAAAGGAATAATCAATATCCAATACGTTGCCATAAGAACCGAACTTGAAAAAAACAAATGCCCGAATGTAACCTGCAAAAATAGTAAAGGTGCAACACCAAGATTAATACCCAATGCAAACATTACAGGGATTTTAGATGCAATCGGTGTGTTCATCTCAATAAACTCTTCATTATTTTGATTTTTTAACCACCGATAGAAAACAATGAGAGCACTTCCGAAAAGAGCGTTAATAATCAAAATATGAAGCAAAAACAACAATTGTTCAAGCAAAATCATTAACCAGGGCGGAGCAGGAATAGCATCAGGTTTTGGAATTAGTTGATTAGGATCCATACGACCTCCTATTTTATAGAATGTTTTCTTAATATTGCGAGTGCAATTACAAAAATTAGTATCAGTATAATCAATAGCCCCATTTCAATTATGTAGTGATTAAACATATCGTGAACATAGGCAATTTCAACACTTATTATCAAAATCCTGCGGACAGCAGCAATTAGTCCAATAATTAAAAATGGTTGGCAGGATAGAATATGCTCTGTTAATGAAATTTTACCTGTTATCAATATCTCAATAATCATAAGCAGCAAAAGTGTTTTGGAAATAATCTCAATAATAATCTTTATGGACTGTTTTTCACCATAGTATGAAATTATCGAGCTTATTTCTTCAATAATAAGTAAAATTGAACTGATTATAAGAAAAAGTATAATGACAATCAATATTGAATTTTCAACTGCTGAAATAATTTTGTCCATTGTTTCTTTTGGGAGCATAGGAAGCACCTATTTTTTTTAAAATTTAATATAATATTAATTAATTTGCAATATTTATATAATTATTTTTTTTTCATTAATTGACATTATTTTATTTTTCTATCAATTTTTTCCCTGTTGAATGATTATTTTTGAATTAGTTTTTATTAAATATTTATATCATAATATGAAGTGCAGGATTTGTAATAATACAGAAAATAATAAAGAATACATCGTAAGAGAAATGATGTTCGGCACTCAGGACGAGTTTAAATACTTCCAGTGTGGTGAGTGTGGCTGTCTCCAAATTCTTGAATTTCCCAAAAATATTGAAAAATATTACCCAAAAAATTATTACAGTTACAGGATACACGGTCAAACTAACTCTATTAAAAGATATCTGAAAAATTTGAGAAATAGGTATGCAGTTACTAAGAAAGGCATCATTGGAAAGATACTCAATAAGTTAGCGCCCAATATTTCTTTACAATTATTGCGAAATATCCCCATTGATAAATCAACCCGAATATTAGATATAGGTTGTGGCGATGGTGCTTTGCTATATGATTTGTGCGAAATTGGTTACAAAAATTTATTAGGGATTGACCCATACATCGAAAATGACATTTACTACCAAAATGGCTTGAAAATACTTAAAAAGAGTATTTTCGAACTGGATGAAAAGTTCGATTTAATTATGTTTCACCATTCTTTTGAACATATTAGAGAACAGTTTGAAACTCTTAATAAAGTGAGGGAGTTATTAAATCCTGATGGGACGGTTCTTATTTGCGTTCCAACAGTGAGTTCGTATGCCTGGGAAAAATATAAAGAACACTGGGTGCAATTAGATGCTCCACGACACTATTTTTTACATTCAATTAATAGTATGAGTATATTATCAGAAAATTGTGGTTTTCACATAAAGGACAAAGTATTTATTTCAGATGAATTTCAATTTATTGGGAGCGAACAATATTTAAGAGGAATTCCTCTTTTCAGTGATAC
>MTKZ01008028.1_pt2 | contig 26936 bp, 21 predicted proteins | sample 1042781 | NCBI WGS metagenome assembly MTKZ01 (sample SAMN06212207, study PRJNA360539) | anaerobic digester metagenome | biome: Wastewater treatment plant; material: sludge; isolation source: anaerobic digester fed with sludge from wastewater treatment plant | place: Denmark: WWTP Viborg ... | reverse complement strand
GCAGGTAATCGGCAAAGACGGCACGCCGCCGGCCGGCCGGCACGAACGCCCGGACCGGCAAGCCCCAGTGGGCGAATGCCTGCGCGGCAATATCGAGCGTCCCAACGCCGAAGATGGGAAGATCAAGGGCGAAGGCGAACCCCTTCGCGACGCTCATCCCGACACGCAACGCATTGAACCCGCCCGGACCGGTGGCCACGACGATGCCGCCCAACGCCTCTGGCTCCAGGTTACAGGCACGCAGCACGTGGTCGACTTGCGCGAGTAGCGTCGCGGTCTGGTTGCGTGGCGCCGGCCACGAAAGCTCCGCGCCGTGGCCGACGCCGCTCGCGGTCGGCACGAGGGCAATCGACGCGACATCGGAGGATGTCTCGATCCCCAGCAGCCAGTTGCCCCGCGCGTCACCCTGCGCCACTGCCGACCTCCCTCCGTGTGCGCTCAATCGCCTGCCGCTCGCGCGTGGCGCTCGGCGACGCCGACGGCGAGATCCGGATGGCTCGCTTTGTGTCGGCTACCATCTCCATCGTGACGAGGATGTACTCGGCTGGCAACCAGCCCGGCGCGCGATCCGGCCACTCGATCACGACGATGCCGTCAGGGTCGTTCAGATAGTCGTCGATACCGATTGAGTCAAGATCGCCGGATCCAGTCATCCGGTAGAGATCCATATGATAGATGCGAACCGGCCGGCCATCCCGCAATATTCCCTCGTGCTGGACGACAATCGTGAACGTCGGGCTTTGCACCAGATCGCCCGCCTGCAGTGCCCGAGCCAGACCCTGGACGAACGTGGTCTTCCCCGCGCCGAGTGACCCGCTGAGCAATACAACCTGGCCCGGCTCCAGGTGGCGTGCCAACTGGCCGGCAATGGCGCGTGTCTGTTCGGGACTATGAGCGATGAGATCCAGTATCGGCGCGCGCGCGGCAGTCACGATGCCTCCTCAACGAAGATCATAGCGTACCCCGCCGTTCGTCCGCCCGATTGGTGTGTCCGGTCGTGGCGATATGTGCGCCTGAGCCCTCGGTCATGGCTGCCAGCGATATTCGAGTGACGTCCGCAAGAAGACGCGGCGGGTGGGTTGCTCCACTCCGCCGCGTCGGTGTTGCCGTGTCTGCCGCGTTACTTGATGCCGCCGGTGAATGCCGAGAGCGTCGCTGAGAGAATCGCGGACTGCCAGTATGCGTTGAGCGCGGACAACTGATCGTTCGCGTTGCCGGTTCGGAAGATCCGGGCGTTGTCGTAGTAGTAGAGCGACTCGATCGGGTCTTCGTCGGCAATCGAGTTGACCCAGGTCTTCGCGCGCTGGTCGGCGAGGTCGAGCATGTCGGCCAGCGACGACTGGCGATCGAAACTCGTAATGTAGCCCGAATCATCTACCCGAGCCCCGAGTGAGTAGTACTTGGCGATCAGGCTCGCAGATTGCGAATAGGCGGTCAGGGCGGAGCCGAGATAGACCCACGACTTCGCGTCTGGCTTGATAACCTGGCCGGCCAGCGAGTCCGCGCCCTGAACGGCTGCGACGGCAGTGAGATAGCCGGAGTCTGACTGCATGAAATACCCCTTGGCGACATCCGCCGAAACACCGTACTGTTGCGCGAACGGGGCGATGACGAGCTCCTCGAAGTAGTTGATATTCGCCTCTGCGCCGCGTCGTAGTGTGTCGGAGATCGTCTTCAGGACGGCCGGATCGGGGGTCGGCGATGAGCCGAAGCCGGTGCCGATCGACACCTGATCCTGGGCAAGCTGCAGATACTGGTCCGCGTACACGTAGAAGTAATTGGCGCGGTAGATCCCATTGAGGATGTCCTGTTCGACCGGATCCGTCGCATTCTTCAGAGAATCGATCGTGGCTTCCGCCTGGAAGACCAGACCCTGAGCGACGGAGAGGCTCGAGAAACCTTCCATGATTGCGATCGTGTCCGATGCGGTGCGCGGGGTTTCAGCTTCCAATCGTTGACGCACCGCGTCGAAGCGCGTCAACGCAGATGCGCTTGCGTTCAGACGCTGGATCAGTGGATCGAGCCCCTGGCTGGCGTAGATGTTGTCAAGCTCAGCCGCCTCGCGCGCCACCCGTGCCATCGCCGCCGCCTGGAAGGAGTTCTCGTAGGCGGCCGCAACCTGGCCTTCGGCGAGGAATTGGTCGGCCCTCGACGCATAGTTGTCGGCGACGTCGATCGTGCCCTGGCGATATGACTGGATATCGGCCGGCAGCGCGGTGAACGCCGTTCGCTCGCGCTGGTAGTTGGCATACCAGCTCGTCGTGCCGGCGCGGAACTTGTCGAACGCGGCCGGCGGATAGCTCGCCTGACCGACACTTACCGGCTCCGGCAGCTTCTCTCCGGTCAGCTCCTGATAGGCAGTGTAGATGTCGGGAACCAGCTTGACCGCGATGCCAAGCTTCTGTCCCGCCTGAACGAGGTCGACCGACTGGCCAGCGACCATGTCATAGTCGTAACGTTGCCCCCCGGGGACGAGGACCGTCTTTTTGCCGGCCGCAGCGGCGCCCTCGAGCTTCTGGGGGATGCCGCCGACTGGCCCGATCGTGCCATCGGGGTTGATCGTTCCGGTCATCGTCACATCGGACTTGATGTCATTCCCCAGATAACCGGCCATGACGGCGGCGGTCATCAGCGCGCCGGCCGATGGGCCGTCGATGCGGCCAGCGACATCGAACGAGAATTCATACTTCGATGGATTCTTCGAGAGCAGGAGCGAGGCGGTGATCACCGCCATCCATCCGGCGGCTTGCCACTGTTGGCCAGAGCCACCGACCTCGGATTCGAAGAACCCTACGCGCAGATCGGAGCTGTCCTTTTCCTGGACGGATACCTTGACGCGGCTTGTGCCGCCCTGGGCCGTCGTCCCGTCACTCGAGAACCAGAGCGCGTCGACCTCGACCGGGCCACTGGCGACTGGCGCAGTCGGCATCGCCGCGGTCGGGGATGCCTGCGCAGCGGGTTTTGTCGGCGCGGTCGTCGGCGCAGTCGTCGGGGAAGCGGTTGTAGCGCTACTGGTCGTCGGTGATGCGTTGCTCGTCGGAGTTTTTTCACTGCTCCCTCCGCAGGCAGAGAGCGTGATCGTGAGAAGGAACGTCACCAGAACCACGTGCGTAAGCCGCGTTGCCCTGCGCATCGAGCTCCTCCTTTCGGGGGGAGAATGGGAACCAACGACGATCTCCTTGCCGGCCGATGCTCCCGGCCTGGCGAGCAACCTCTGGGTGCGGCCGATCCACCATCACGTTCCCGCCACCATGTTCCAGTTGGTGGGGTTGACGTCATGTGCCGTGAACGAGGCCCAGGCGCTAGCGCCGATTCCGAAGCAATGCGCCCCGGGGTGATCCCGATTCGATAGCCGCAGTATACGAGTATCTACGATTCTTCGATATCTCCTGGTCGTATTATTGCCAGTATGCTTTCGCGCGGGGCACGCCGATCCGGACGGACATCAGCCGGGCCGGTCGCTGGCAACGTCTTCCTTCCGACACGGTGTCTTGCGCCGATATCTGCCGGCCGGCATTCGACCGGCGCGCCAATGCAACCAGGAGGCATGATGGCCAACGGCTGGAGCGCACGCCGGGACCACGATGGCTATCTCCCGATCGAGGCTTATGGCGCGATCGGAAACGGGGAGACTCTGGCGCTTGTCGGCGCGGATGGGTCGATAGACTGGTGTCCTTTCCCCCGCATCGACTCCCCGTCCGTCTTTGCGCGAATTCTGGACGCCGAGCGCGGTGGCTTCTGGCAGATCGCGCCGGAGGCGTCGTGGCGCGTCTCGCGCTCGTACATGGACGACACCAATGTGCTCGTCACGCGCTTCGAGACGGATGATGGTGTCGTCGAACTGGTCGACCTGATGCCGTCGATTGCGTTCGGCTCGGACTTCGGCATCTCGCAGAGACTGCGCGACGGGATGATTGTCCGTGTCGTGCGGGGCGTCGAGGGTGTCGTTCGCATGCGCATGGATCTGGCGCCCAGGTTCAACTACGGACGCGAACAGCCGACCTGGGAGATCATCCCGCACAAGGGCGCCGTGGTCTGCGGAAAGTCCGGGGCGCTGAGAGTCGCGACAACGATACCGCTGGAATCTGGCGACAACGGACTGGTCGCGCGCTTCAGCGTGGTTGCAGGTGACCAGGAGTTTGTCTCGGCGAACTACCATGACACAGCGACAGTTGTCTGGAGCGATCTGTCAAAGAGGACAGCACAGGATCTGGTGATTCGCGAGATCGAGGGTTGGACACGGTGGGCGCAGCGTTGCAGTTACGACGGACCGTGGGCGAAAGCCGTCCGCCGCAGCGCGCTGACCCTCAAGCTACTCAACAATGTCCCGAGTGGCGCGATGGCCGCGGCCGCGACAACGTCGCTGCCCGAGTCTCTCGGCGGGGGGCGCAATTGGGATTACCGCTATGCATGGATCCGCGACACCAGCTATGCGTTGCACGCGTTCCATTCGATCGGATACCGCGATGAGGCGGAGGGGTTTCTCCAGTGGGTCATCGATGTCACGCGGGATGACCCGGCCTCCCTCCAGATCATGTACCGCGTCGACGGCGAGAGCGATCTCGACGAGCAGATCCTGGATCATCTGGAGGGCTATCGCCGCTCGTCGCCAGTCCGGATCGGTAACGGCGCTCACGCCCAGCGCCAGCTCGACCGTTTTGGCGAGGTGCTCGATGCCGCCTGGGTTCACCGGCGCTTCGGCGGTGTCATCAACGATGGATTGTGGGAATACCTCGCCAAGCTGACTGAGGTGGTGGAAGCGCGCTGGCAGGAGCCCGACGCCGGCATCTGGGAGGTGCGGAGCGACGAGCGGCGCATGACCTACGCCAATGTCATGTGCTGGGTGGCCATCGACCGCGCCATCCGTCTCGCGAAGAAGGACGGCCGCGACGCCCCGTACGACGAGTGGCATGCGCTCCGCACCCGCATCCATGCGGATGTGATGAGCCACGCGGTGAGCGCTGGTGGCTACTTCAGCGAGGCGTTCGATGACGATGTGCTAGATGCCTCGGCGCTGTCGTTTCCGCTGCGGGGCTTCATCGACGTCGATCACCCGGTGATGCGGGCGACGATCGAACGGGTGATCGACGAGCTCAGCAAGGACGAACTGGTCTGGCGATATTCCTCGGAATCCGGCGAGACAAACATCGATGGGCTGGCCGGCCACGAGGGCGCCTTTGTCCTCTGTGGATGCTGGCTGATCGATTGTCTGGTGGGCCTCAGCGAGCTCGATCGCGCCGAGCAGCTTCTGGAAAAGCTTCTTGCGCGAGGCAACGACCTGGGATTGTTCTCAGAGGAAATCGAGGCAGCGACCGGCGCGTTTCTGGGTAACTTCCCCCAGGCATTCTCGCACCTGGGGTTGATCAACGCGATCGTGAATCTCGGACGCGCCCGTGGCAACGTGGCCCAGGCGCCCGACGCCGAAAGCGGCCACGTTACCGGCTCGATCCCGGGCGGACCAGAAAGCCGCCGGCTACAGGGTCGTCCGGGTCGATCGTGAAGGTGCTGGTCCCGGTCAGGTAGCCGCGCCCGCCGATTTCCGGCACGATGGCCGGCCGGCCGGCGACTTCCGTCTCACGCAGCACTCGCCCGGTGAAGCGCGTCCCGACGATGCTCTCGTGGATCCAGGGCTCACCCAGCCCGAGGGCGTCAGTGGCGTAGAGCCATGCCAGCCGCGCGGCAGTGCCCGTCCCGCATGGCGAGCGGTCGACCTCCCCGTCAGCGAAGATGGTCACATTCCGGCCATCAGCCCCCGCACTCGGCGGGCCAGTGATGATCGTCCCGTAGATGTCGCGAAGCTCCGGCTCGAGCGGATGGACGACGTCCATGCGAGCTTCGATGGCGTGCTTGATCGCCATCCCGAAGTCGATAAGCTCGCGAATGTCGTTCGGATCGATGCGTAACCCTGCAGCCTCGGCGTCGACCAACGCGTAGAACGCCCCCCCGAAGACGACCGGCGTCGTGAACGTGCCACGGTTGGTGGTGACTTCGACCGCATCGGCATAGACGAACGACGGAACATTCTCGAAGGTGGCCTCGACGACTCGCCCGTCGCAGACGGTCGCGACGGCGCGGATGAAGCCGGCAGGGCTGTCGAATCCGATCGTCGTCCGCTCGCCAGTGGCGGGGAACTGCCCGGTCTCGATCAGCACCGTGGTCAAGGCGATGATGCCGTGCCCGCACATCGTCGAGTAGCCCTCGTTGTGCATGAAGAGGACGCCGTAATCTGCATCCGGTGTGACCGGTGGTGTCAGAATCGCACCGTACATATCGGCGTGGCCGCGCGGCTCCCACATCAGCGCACGCCGGACGTCGTCGTGCTGTTCGAGCATCTCCTGGCGACGCTCGAGGATCGTGTGGCCTCGGAGCGGAGCAAGCCCGGAGGTGACAATCCGCAGCGGCTCTCCGCCGGCGTGCGCCTCGATCGTCGTCAGTACTCGCGTCGTCTTCATTCGCCCACTCTCGTCTCGCCGTCATGCACACGCCGTCGCCGCGGGAACTATACGCTTCGCGTCGTCAAACACGATAGTTGATATCTAAACAGTTTAGGCATATACTAGCGGCAGTGGCGAAGGAGGCCCGATGGACGAACGAGATGATGCTGCGGTTGTGACCTGGTTGCGGTTGGCGCGTGTCTACCATCAGATACAACAGGCAGCAACCGCCCAGCTGCGCCAGCATGGGCTGACACTCGCCCAGTTCGATGTGCTTGCGCAGATCGGCGCGGACGAGGGGCTGACCCAGCAGGAGCTGGCGGACCGGTTGCTCGTCACCAAGGGGAATATCTCGCAACTCGTGGATCGCATGGCCCAGGCGGGGCTGGTCGAGCGGCTGCCCGAGGGTCGGGTCTGCCGGCTGGCGCTGACTTGTCGGGGGCACGCGCTTCGCGACGAGGTGTTGCCCGTGCATGAACTGCTGATCACGCGGCAGTTGAGCGGGCTCTGTCGTGAGGACAGAGAGACGCTGCGCCGGCTGCTGCGGGATCTGGATCGGACACTCGGACGGGCCGGCCAACAGCCGGCTGTGCCGGGCCGATAACGATAGAGAGGGCTTCGATAATGGAATTCGGTGGCATCCACCACGTCACGGCGGTGACGGCGAACGCTTCGGCCAATGTGGCGTTCTACACGCAGGTGCTCGGCATGCGGCTGGTCAAGAAGACGGTGAATCAGGACGATGTAACGGCTTATCATCTTTTCTACGCCGACGAGCACGGCAGCGCTGGCACCGACCTGACGTTCTTCGACTGGGCGTTCGCCGGCCGCCACACGCCGGCCGGGGGAATGGTCTCCGCGACGGCGTTGCGTGTGCCCGGAGCGCAGGCTGTCGAGCGTTGGCGCGAGCGGCTGCAGTTGTTCGGCGTGCCGGTTGGCGAGGTCGAAGAGCGCGGCGGGAGGGCATTCATCCGCTTTGTCGACCCGGAAGGCCAGTCGCTGGAGATCGTCGACGACCTTGTCGATGGAGCCACCGCGCCGGTTGCGCCGGGCGAGCCATGGGTTGCTGGCCCAGTCGAGGCCGACTACGCGATTCGCGGTCTGGACGGGGTCACGCTCTCGCTCCGGTCGTTGGCGCCGACTGCGGCAATTCTCACGACTCTGCTGGGCTTCCGGCAGGTGGCTGAATATGACGAGGCCGGCCATCGCGCGGTGACCTACGAGGTTGGCCCGGGTGGTCCCGGCGCGGAAATTCGGCTCATCGAGCGGCCAGACCTTCCGCGACGGGCGATGATCGGCGCGGGCGGTGTCCACCATATTGCGCTGCGCGCGCCGGACGATGCCGAGCACCTCGCCTGGCGAGACCGGTTGGCCGCTGTCGGCATCCCGATTACTCCGGTAATCGATCGTTTCTACTTCAAGTCAGCGTACTTCCGCGAGCCGGGCGGCGTGCTGTTCGAGTTGGCGACCGACGGGCCAGGCTTCGCGGTTGACGAGGATGCGGCGCATCTGGGTGAATCGCTGGCATTGCCGCCGTTCCTCGCGCCACGTCGGCTCGAGATCGAGGCAGGACTGAAGCCGATCGAGTCAATCGTCCTTGAACCACTGGCGAGCCGACTTCAGTAGCGTCAGTCTGCTTCCGACAGAAATGAAACGGGGCGAGCGCCATGCCCGCCCCTTGCGCTGCCTGCGTGGCGCGATGGTGACCCTATGGGTGCGTGTCCACGACCTGGCCGGCGGCATCGCGCAATGTGACGACCCCGCCGGAGACGTTCTGGCAGAGACCCCAGTGCAGAATCGCCCAGTTGTGCTTGATGATGTCGGTTCCCGTGCACGTCCTCACGGTCACGAAGAAGGCCGCCTTCACCGTGATGTCCGGGAATGTGAAGACGTGGCCCGAGGCATCGGACAAGGTCCAGCCGGCCATATTGACCGAGCTCTCACGAGGAGTCTTGTTCCAGATGTTGATCTCCTCGTTCTTCGTCCCGGTATTCTGGATCGATGCGATCACGACGACGTAGTCGCTATTCGCTGGCGGCGGGGTTGGAGATGGTGATGGCGTCGGTGAGGGCGTTGGCGATGGTGTCGGGCCAACTGGCGTTGTCTCGCCATAGCGCCACTCGTAGTAGTGCTGGCCGACGTTGCCGGCTTCCACCTTCCAGCCATCCGAATTGCCCGGTGTCCAGGTCAGGCAGCGCCGCTCGAAGCACTGCAACAGCACCTGCTGCTCGTTGCCCTGCACCGCCACGGTCGTCCAGTATGCCTCGGTGATCGGATAGCCGGTGGCGTAGAACGAATTCTCGAACAGGTGGTCTTCCACGAGCTGCCCGTTCGTGGAAACCAGACCGCTGGAGTTCATGAAGTCCCAGAACACCGAGGCGACGGTATGGTCGATGCCCGGCTGCTGGACGCGATGGGCGGCAGTCACGCCGAGTTGGCCGAGCGTCGTCGATACGCCGACATGTCCGTTCGCGTCGAGCGTCGCGACGATTGTCTGCCCTTCGGGCGTAGCGCCGGCCGACCGCAACGGCGCGAGCTGCGCGTAGGTCGGGCCATTGTTCTCGCCCGGGTCGCCCGCGATGTGGATCTGCGCCGGATTGCGCTGCTGGAAGGTGTTATCCCCGACTTGCATCTTGCCGGTGATGAGCTCGACNNTTGTCGAAGTACTGAACGGTGCGCTTGCCGCCGTTCGCCTGGGCGTAGTCCTCCTGCATCGCTAGGGTGAACGCGGCCGGCCCCCACATCCAGGTTCGGGCGACCGCTCCGTTGACAACCGGCTGGTCAGTTCGGGCCCAGGTGCGCTGGAAGGCGTCGTTGGCTGGCTGCTCGGCGGACGCCTGTGCCTGCGCGAACGCGATGAAAACCAGTATCGCCGCGAACGCGACGACCGGCGCCCGCATCGCTCGTGACAGCATGAGATTGTCCCCTCCGTTGTCGCCGCAGCTGGCGGCGCGTGTGCGAACGGAGGAACCGTGCCACACCGACCATGGCTCCACCAGCAGCGCGGAGGAGGTGTGAGGAAATTGAGACGGTCGGACTCAGAACTTCATCATGGCAAACGCTCGCGCGTAGCGCTCGTCGTCCAGTCGCGCGCGATCGGGATTTGTCCCCCGGGTCACCGCGAACCAGTAGGCCAGCAGATGCAGGGGCACGAGCGTCGTTATCGCCGAGAACGGCTCGGCAATGGCTGGCACGACGACCCAGCCGGCCGCGCCCTCGCGCAATTCCTCTGGCGTCCCATCACTGACGATGATTCGATCGACCCCGATCTCCTTCGCCTCATCGGAAAGCGTGATCGTCCGCTCCTGTCCCAGGCCGGCTGGCGCGACAAGAACCATCAGATCTCCCTGCTCGACCGCCGCAAATGGCCCGTGCAGCACTTGCTCGGTCGATGTGCCTTCGGTGTCGAGGTAGGCGGCCTCCTTGATCTTCAGCGCCGCTTCCATCGCGGTCGCGCCGGCCGCCCCGGCCCCCGCCAGCCAGATCTTCCGGTGACCGACGTGCGCTTCGGCGAGCGAGCGGATCAGCGACTCTGTTTCCAGCGCGCCGCGCATCGCCGCCGGCAGCTCGGATGCCAGCAACCCGGCGTCGATCGTCGGCGCACCAGTGCGCTGCTGGCCGATGGCTGCCGCGATGCAGGCGAGGACAGCGAGGGCGGACGTGTGCGAGATCGTGTAAGTCGCCGAACGATCCGGCGCGACGGTCGTGAACAGATGCTCCATCTCGGCGTGTCGCGCAGCGCCCTCCTCGCCGGTGACCAGCGCCAGCGTCGCCTTCGTCGCTTGGACGCGATCGAGTGCCTGGAGGCTGTAGTTCCTCCGGCCGGAGTGGCTGAGGACAATGACTGCGTCGCGCTCGTCGAGCTCCGGTCCATAGAGGGTGAAGTCGAACGAATTGCTGGCGATTGTGGTCAGGCCTCCGCCGAAGGCGCGCATGAAGAACTCGCCCATCAAGGCGGCGTGGTAGGACGTGCCGATGCCGACGATCCAGAGTCGGTCCTTGCCCGCGATGTCGGCGGCGAAGCGCTCGGCCAGCGGCTGGTTCGCGACGACGGCGGCGGCGACTGCCTCCGGCTGGTCGAACACATGCCGGTGCATATTGAACGGGTGGGTCGTTGGTCTGTCAGCGGTGCTCATTAGACTATGAACCTTTCTCACTCAGAGCTTCGTCAGCGCGTAGGCACGCGCGAAACGCTCGTCATCGAGCCGGAAGCGGTCCGGGTTCGTTCCGCGAGCGAGCGCGAACCAGTAGGCCAGCAGTTGCAACGGGACGAGTGTCGTCAGCGCTGAAAACGGCTCAGCGATCTCGGGAACGACGATCCAGCCGGCTGCGTCGGCGCGTAGCGAGGCCGGTGACCCGTCGCTGACGACGATGAAATCGAGGCCGATCTCCTTCGTTTCGGCTGCGAGGTCGAGCGTCCGCGCCTGGCCCGGACCCGCCGGGGCAACGAGAATCATCAGATCGTCTGGCTCGACTGACTGGAATGGTCCGTGAAGCATCTGCTCGGTGGACATGCCTTCGGCGTCGATATAGGCGGCTTCCTTGATCTTCAGCGCCGCCTCCATCGCCATCACGCCAGCCGGCCCGGCGCCGGCCAGCCAGACTTTCCGGTGGGCGACGTGGGCGCTGGCGAGGGATTTCACCAGCGACTCTGTTTCGAGCGCGCCACGCATCGCATCGGGGAGCTCCTGAGGCAGCACGTTGCGATCGAGAGTCGGGGCGGCGGTTCGCCGCTGGCCGATCGCCGCCGCGATGGCCGCCAGAATACCGAGGGCAGTCGTGAATGAGATCGTGTAGGTTGAGGAGCCCTCTGGCGGGACGGTCGTGAAGAGATACTCCATTCCGGCGTGGCGAGCGGCGCCCTCCTCGCCGGTGATCAGCGCCAGTGTGGCGCCGGTAGCCGCCGCGCGGGCTAACGCCTCGACGCTGTAGTTCTTGCGGCCAGTGTGGCTCAGGACGATGACCGCGTCGCGATCGGTCAGCGTCGGGCCATAGAGGCTGAAATCGAACGAGTGGCAGGCGATCGCGGTCAGATCGCCGCCGAAGGCGCGCATGAAATACTCGGCCATCAGCGCGGCATGGTAAGACGTGCCAATGCCAACGATCCAGAGTCGATCTTTGCCTGCTACCTCGGCGGCGAAGCGTTCGACCAGAGTCTGGTTCGCTGCGACCGCCGAGGCGATCGCGTCGGGCTGGTCGAAGACATGCCGGTGCATGTTGAATGGATGGCTCGTCGGCCGTTCGGTCGCGCTCATCGAATTCTGACCCCTTCACGAATCGTCATTGATCTGTTTTCAGCATATCCTGAAGTGGTTCTATGTACAGGGCCACTCGGTTCGAATCGAATGGAGCCACTCTCTGACAAGCGAGCTTGATCTCCCGATCCAGGTTGACCGTGCCGCCGCAGCGCCACTGCACGAGCAGCTGGCGGCGCAGTTCCGGCGCGCGATCCTCGATGGCCGGCTGNNAACGTCGCGCTGGCTACCTACGACGAGCTGTTCGCCGAGGGGTATATCGAGGGCCGCCATGGGTCCGGCACCTATGTCGCGGGCGATCTGCAAGCCATGTCGGGCCGCGCGATCCCGGCGCCGAGCGGGACGCCGCGCTGGTTGCGTCCGTTACCGGATCTGCCGCCGGCCGACCCGGAGCAACCTGGCACGATTGATTTTCGCCTGGGCGAGCCAACAACGAATCAATTGCCGGCCGATGCCTGGCGGCGTGTCTGGCAGGCTGTTGCGACCGAGCCGGTCCCGACCGGCTATGGCGACCCGGCTGGCGAACCGCTGTTGCGCGAGGCGATCGCATCCTACGTCCGTCGCTCGCGTGGCGTTATCTGCGACGCGTCGGATGTCGTGGTTACGTCCGGGGCGATTCAGGCGCTCGACCTGGTCGCGCGGGCGACACTACTCCCTGGCGATAGCGTCGGCTTCGAGAACCCGGGCTATCCGGTAGCCCGCGCTGTTCTCGTGGCGAGCGGCGCTCGAATCGTGCCGATCGGAGTGGATGACGACGGGCTGCGTGTCGATCTGCTTTCGGCGAGCAGACCGGCGCCGTTGCTTACCTACGTCACCCCATCGCACCAGTACCCGCTCGGTGTCAGGATGTCGTTGGCGCGGCGGATGGCCCTGCTGGAGTGGGCTCTGGAGGCAGACGCGTTGGTCATCGAGGACGATTACGATAGTGAATACCGCTACGATGGCCCGCCACTTCCCGCGCTGGCCGGCCTGGATCAGGCCGGCCGAGTCGCCTATGTCGGCACATTCTCGAAGCTGCTAGCCCCATCGCTGCGGGTTGGGTATCTGATTGGCCCGGCGCCGCTGCGCGACCGGGTCGTCCGGATGAAGCGGCTGGTCGATCATCACACCGCGTGGCCGCTCCAGCGGGCACTTGCGGCGTTCATTGCCGACGGCAACCTCGATCGTCACGTTCGGCGGATGCGGCGCGTCTATGCCGGGAAGCGCGCGGCGCTCGCCGACGCGCTTGCTCCGATTGCGGATCGGGTGACGTTGCGTGGACTCGAGGCCGGGCTCCACGTGTTTCTCGAGCTCGATCCCGCGCTCGATGCTGAGACCACCCGGCAACGTGCCCGAGAGCGCGGGGTCGTAGTGTCGACGCTGGCCGGCTACGCTGACGGCGGCACGCCTCCAAACGGGCTGTTGCTCGGCTATGGCGGGCTAGAGATCCCGGAGATCGTCACCGGCGCGACGATTCTCCGGGAATGCCTGACGCACTGACCTCTGGTCGGAACCCGAGCCGCGCGTCGTTGGTCTGACGGGCTCAGTCAGCCCTGCGGAGGAATGCCCGCAGATCCTCGATGAATCGCGCCGGATCCTCGCGCATCGGGTGGTGTCCGACGCCAGGGTAGACCAGCATCTCAGCGCCAGGGATGCCGTTCACCAGGAGCCGGCCACCCTTGACCGAGATGGTCGAATCCACCTCGCCGTGGATCACGAGGGTCGGCGCGGTAATACCAGCCAACTGTGGCCGGACATCGTGTGAATCGTTGATTGCGGCAGCCTGCCGGGCGTAGCCGTCACGCGTGATGCGGTTGCCGCGCCCTGTTTCGGAGAACTCACCCAGCTTCTCCGGGTGGAGGTCGAAGAACCCGGGCGCGTAGGACTGTGGCAGCGCCGCCATGGAGCGTTCGACCGGATCAACGATCCAGCTTTCGTGAGGCGGCGGCGGGAATGGCTGGCCAATCGCTAGCCCGGCGGCCGGCGACGTGCCAACGAGGACCAGCTTTGCCACTTGCTCAGGATGCTCCGTCGCGAGGTGAAGCGCGATGAAGCCGCCCATCGAGTGTCCGACGACGGACGCGCGCTCGATCCCGCGCACGGCCAGCAGCGCGGCGATATCGCCGGCCATGTCCGAGATCGTGTAGTCCAGATCCTCGGGATCGTTCTCGCCAGCGTCGCGATTATCCGGGGCGACCACGCGGAACTCCGGCGCAAGCTGCTCGGCGACGGGCCGCCAGCTGGCCCGGAAGCCGCCTAGCCCGGTGATCAGCACGACTGGCATGCCTTCGCCTGACCACTCGTCATAATGAATCGTTCGTCCATCGCCAATCGTCGCTTGCGCCATCTACTGTTGCTCCATTTCGATCGTTCGTCGCGCCGGGCATCCTGCGGTGCAGTCTAGTGCCCCAAAGGATCCTTGCGGCCGATAAGCTGAGCGGTGTTCTCGGCGGGGTCGCGGAAGTAGGCGATGAGATCGCCGGACGTGTTTTCGACGATCGGGTCGAACGCAATGCCCTGCTCGGCGAGGCGGTCGTGAGTTGCCTCGAACTCCGACAACGGCACCATGAACGCGAGATGCGATGGGGCAGGGAGTGGAGGGCCGGGAACGTCGAGGACCTCGATCACCCCGCCCTGGCCATCGGAGAGAAAGGCAAAGTGTTGGCCGTTGCCGCGAACGTCGCGAATCATCTGCATGCCAAACATCTCGTGGTAGAAGTTGACCGTCTCCTCGAAAAGCGCGCCGTGGGCGGGGATTGCCACGTGCTCGAGCCGAAACTTGCTGGGCATCGTCAAGCCTGTCCTTTCCTTCGTCGCCTGCCGGTGGTTGTGCCGGCCGACGTACATGTTACGATCCTCGACTGCCGGGTGGCGCGGGCTGCCGGCTCCGGGGAGTATTTCTGACCGATGGATATCGATCGATGGACTCAGCAGCGCGCGTCACGGAGAGCGCTACTGTTGCCCGTCTACGTCCCCACGGCGTTGCTGGGTTTTGCCGAGGGGCTTCTGCTGCCGACGCTGCCGGCCTTCGCGCTCTCGTTCGATGTCTCGTTCGCCGTCGCGAGCCTCGTGCTGGCCGCGGCCGGGATCGGAACACTGATCGCCGATCTGCCGGCAGGGATGTTACTTGGCCGGGTCGGGCTGAAGCCAACGATGCTCCTTGGCGCAGCGCTCGTTGGCTTCGGGACGCTTGCCCTCGTTGCCGCGACCAGCGTTAACCAGCTCATCGCGTTGCGGCTGCTCGCCGGCGTCGGAACGGCGATGTGGGGGCTTTCGCGGCACGCATTCATCACCGAAGCGATCGACCCGCGCCAGCGGGGGAGAGCGATCTCCGTCTTCGGGGGCATCAACCGGATCGGTGTGTTCGGCGGGCCAGCCATTGGCGGGCTCATCGGCACCTGGTTTGGTCTCACTGCATCGTTCCTCGCCGCCGGCCTTCTCGGCATCGTCGCCCTCATTGTGTCGTGGATATTCGTCCAGGACACGCACGTCGCGGTCCACGCCGAGCGACATGTGCGTTGGGCGCTGGTTCGTGAGATGGTGCGATCAAGCTGGCGCGACCTGAGCGCGGCGAGCGTCGCCCAGACCTTCGCGCAGATGATTCGCGCCGGCCGGCAGACGATCATCCCGTTCTACGGCCTGGCTATCCTGGGCCTGAATGCCGGACAGGTCGGGCTGATCCAGTCGGCGTCGTCGAGCGTTGACATGATCCTCTTCATCCCGGCCGGCTATCTGATGGATCGCTTCGGCCGCAAGGTCGCCGCAGTCCCATCGTTTGCAATCATGGCGGTCGGGATGGTCCTGATCCCCTTTACGACCGACTACCTGACGCTGATGGCCGCGGCGACGATCATCGGGCTGGGCAACGGTCTGGGAACCGGAACGATGATGACGCTCGGCGCTGACCTCGCGCCGCCCGGCGCGACCGGCGAATTCCTCGGGCTCTGGCGGTTGATCGGTGACACCGGCCGGGCCGGCGGGCCGCTGGCGGTTGGCAGCCTGACCGATGCGGTCGGCTTCGAGTACACGTCGTTCATTCTGGCCGGCGTCGGCTTGTCCGCATCCCTCATCCTCGCGCTACTGGTTCGCGAGACGCGTGTGGCGGACGACACGGCGTTCGGGACGGGCGCTCCGCCCGGCGGTTAGCTGCCCGCCTGAATCCCGAGATGTCGGGCGACCACCAGCAGCTCGTCGAGGCTGAGGTAGTCGGAGGCGTCATGCGCCATGTGGACGTGGAGGAGCTGTCCGTCCTCCGCGATAATCGCGGTTCCCGGCAGTTGGCGAGGATCTCCCCCCTTCGGAAGAGCCAGGAAATTGCCGCGGAGCGTTGCCTGCGCGCCTCGCGCGATGATGTGCGGGTTGATCAGCTGACCGATCGAGCCCTTCTCAAACCCGTAGGCGGCGTAGGCTGCCTGCTCGGGATCGCAATAGACGGGGAACGGCAGGTCGAGGCCAGCGGCGAAGAACGCGGTGTCCTCAACCGAGGCTGGAGTCACGATGACTACCCGCAGGCCAGCACGGCTAAGCGCGTTCGCTGACGACTTATAGGAGCGGACCTGCTCCTTGCAGAACACACAGGACAGGTAGCGGATGAATGTGAATGCGGTCGTCCCTNNTCGGCTCTCGCATTGATTACTCCCCTCGCGCTGTCTGATTGAATCCTACGCGCCCTGGCGAGGGCCGGCATGGCAGACTCCGGTTGAGGGGGAGAAGCAATGGTGACTCGACGTCTATGGATTGTCCTGGCGCTGCTGGCTGCGCTGCTCGTCGCGGCTTGCGAGTCGCCATCGGCAACCCCGACACGCGCGCCAGGCGGCGCGCCGACTTCGACCAGCGCCTCACTGGGCGCGCGCGCCACCCAGACGGCTCGAACGGGCGGGCGGACGACGCCGACTGCCGTGGCCGGGCCGGGCGTGACCGGCGAGATGGCTCGTGTCCAGCGGGTCGTCGACGGCGACACGATCATGGTCGAGATCGGCGGCAAGGTCGAGCGGCTGCGCTACATCGGCATGGATACGCCCGAGACCGTCCGGCCAGACTCCCCGGTCGAGTGCTTTGGCCCCGAGGCGAGCAAGGCGAACCAGCGGCTCGTTGGAGGCCAGGATGTCGAGCTCGTCCGTGATGTCGGCGACCGCGACCGCTTTGGGCGGCTGCTGCGCTACGTCTACGTCCGCGACCCGGCGACCGGGGAACGCATCTTCGTCAACCTGCGGCTGATCGAGGACGGGTATGCAACTGTCTCGACATTTCCCCCCAATGTCGCCCATGTCGACGAGTTCCGCGCCGCCGAACGCCGGGCACGCGAAGAGTCCCGCGGGCTCTGGGGGAGTTGCCCCGTTCAGTGAACCCGATCTACTCGCACATGACGGTATCGAGTACCCGCAGCACGTTGCCACCGAGGATGCCTCGCACCGCGGTCTCATCGTAGCCGCGCGCCAGCAGGCCGGCGGTGACGTTCGGCATATCAGCGATCGTTGCGAATCCTACGATCGTGGCTTCCGGCTCGGCGTCGAACGGGGCCATCGGCCCGACCCGCAGATAATCGACGAAGTCCGGCCCAAGCGCGACGTTCTCAACTCCGGCGACCGACGCGATGTGGTCGAGATGGTCGAGCATCCGGTCGAGGCTTGCGTCGGTCGGATTGTCGGCGATGAATCCGGGAACTCCGTTGATTCCGATCAACCCGCCTGTGTTGACGATCGCGCGGATCTGGTCGTCGTCGATGTTGCGTGGGTGGGAGCACAACGCTGTCGCGTTCGAGTGCGACGCGATCACCGGACGTGAGCTTGTCTCGATCACGTCCCAGAAAGACTTCACCGACAGGTGCGAGGCATCGAGCAGGATGCCGAGCCGGCCGGCTTCGGCGACCATCTCGCGGCCCAACTCAGTCAACCCACCGCCGGCCCGCGCCTCGCCGACCCCCTCCGCCAGCAGGTTGCGCTGGTTCCAGGTCAGCCCCAGGACACGAACGCCCAACTCGTAGAACATCCGCAGCGATTCGATGCCGTCCTGGATCGGCTCGCCGCCCTCCATCGCCAGAATGAAGGCAATCTGGCCGGCGGCGAGCGCGGCGTCGATCTCCGAGCGCGTGCGACAGAGCGCGACGTCCGGCGTCTCGTCGATGTCGGCCAGAGCGGCGCCCATCAGCGTGACGGCTCGCCGTAGCGCTCGGTCCGGCTTGTGCTCCTCTTCGGTGAAGAGCGTCGTGACGACGACATTGACGCCGGCCGCGCGCCAGACCGGGACATGAAGGCGGGCGAGGACCTGCGTCTCGCCGAGCAGCCTCCGTCGGGTTACATCGCAAAACACGTCGGAGTGCGCGTCCACGACGATAGCGTCGTCATGGAGCCGTCGCGCCGCGGAGTCGATCATCGCTCATCCTTCCTCCCGAAACGCTGCGGTTGCGTCACGCATCGTAACGCGTCCAGTCATCAGGTTGGCGAAGATCGACGCCTGAGGCCCACTGGATGTGACATATCCCAGTAGCGCGAGATTGATCAGCCCGGCGCGGCGACTGCGACGTTCGGCTGGAGCGTCTCCTGGACCCAGGCCGGCTCCGGCTCGGGCAGCGAGACGACCCACGCGGAGTGGACATCGTCAATCGACAGGATCTCGAGCAACGCATCCTGTGGAATCGCGTTGTCAACGTTGAGCACCATAATTGCCTCGCCGCCCCGGTAGTGCCGCCCAACCTGCATGCCGGCGATGTTGACATCGTGACGTCCGAGGATCATGCCGACATGGCCGATCATCCCCGGTCGGTCGCGATGGTGGGTGATCAGCATATCGCCGGCCAGCGGATGGTCTAGCGAGAAGCGATCCACCTCGATAATCCCGGCCGAGCCGCCAGACCAGCGGATGCGGACAACGTGCGCGCCGTCTCCGGCCGCCTCGAAGCTGAAGTCAATTGCGTCGGCCGGGGCAGGCTGTCGCCCATCGGCAGCGACGATTCGGGCTGCGATGCGGTGTTGCTCGGCGACGATCCGAGCGTTCACCGGCGTGACACGCGTCGTTGTCCAGTGCTGCAGCCCGTCAGAAAGCGCCGCCAGGAACACGTGCTCGGCGACTGCCCCGACAACCTCGCCGTGAATCCGCATGATGACGGCTTCGGGGATGCCAGACGAGAGGACCCCGAGCAAGTGGCCGGCTGCTCCCGCAACGCGCGTCAGTCGCGCCAGCTCCGCGCTCTCCAACGTCGCCGTCGGCAGGTTGACCGCATTGGCGACGGCTTCGCCGCGAAGCGCCGCCAGCGTCGAGCGCGAGATGATCTCGCCGACGGCGGCCAGCGCCGCGCCGCTGCTGCCGCCGATGTGTGGGGTCAGCACGACGTTTGGCCGGCCCCAGAGTGGCGACGACGTCACCGGCTCGTGGGGGAACACATCGACCCCGGCCGCCGCGACGATCCCGGCGTCGAGCGCGTCGGCCAGCGCCTGGTCGTCGACCACGTCGCCGCGCGCGGCGTTGATGACGATCGCCCCGGGGCGCAGCAGCGGGAAGGTGTCTGGCCCGAGCATCGCTCGCGTCTCGTCGGTCGATGGCACATGGAAGGTGACGATGTCGCTGGTGGCCAGCAGCTCCTTGTACGACGCCGGCCGGACGCCCAGCTCCTGGAAGCGCTCGACCGGGATGAAGGGGTCGTAACCGATCAGACGTGCCTCGAACGCGGCCAGCCGTTGGGCGACCTTGCTGCCGACACGGCCCAGCCCGACGATGCCGATCGTCTTGCCGGCCAGGTCGAACGGCCGGTAACGTTTCCGCTCCCACCGGCCGGCGTGGAGCGTTGCGTTTGCGTCGATCATCTGACGCGAGATGGCCAGCATCAACGCCACGGTGTGCTCGGCCGCCGAGGTCGCGTTCGCCCCGGGCGCGTTCAGCACCAGCACACCGGCTCGCGTCGCGGCGTCGACGTCGATGTTGTCGACCCCGACCCCAGCCCGCGCGACGACCCGCAATCGTGGAGCGGAAGCAAAGACTGTCTCGTCAACCTGCGTCTCCGAGCGGACGATCAGCGCGTCGGCGTCAGCGATAGCTGCGTGGAGCGCGTCGACGTTCGTTCCGTCGACGTCGATGATCTCGGCGGCGCGGGCGATTCGCTCGCGGGCGCCAGCGTCGATCTGGTCGCTGATGACGACCTTTGTCCGTTCGGCTTCGGTGGCGTGGACGGCGGCGTCGAGCAAACGCGCAGCGATGTCGGCCAGGTCGGTCGCAGCGTGATCGATCCCACGCGGCTGGACGCCGAGACCGTTCGGCAGGAAGTAGCAGGTGACGCCGGCCGCGGTGTAGGAGCGCGCGTGGCGGATCGAGTCCTCGATCGCGTGGGTCACCCCCAGCTCACGCGCGACGGCGACCTTATCGTCGGCGATGATGACATTGCAGTAGTCGAGCTCGTGCTTTCGCAGCCAGTCGAGCGTCATCTCTAATGACGCGGGCGGACGGGCCGTGACGATCTGGACGTTTTCGCGCCCAAGCTGGCCGACGACACGTCGCAGGAATTCGCGCGCCTGTGGGTTCGGGGAGAGCCGCGTCGCTGGCCCATCCGGTCCGTAAACCCACTCGCGGACGGCGAGCGAGACGGCGTGGCCGGTCGAGTCGACGAAGGCCGAGTCGGGAAGGACGAGGTTGAAGTGGGCATTGGCGGCCTGGGCAAGCGCCGCCGGGTGCCCGGTGAGAACGCCGTCGAGGTCGATCGCCAGAATAATCGTCTGCTGGGTGCGGGAAGCCATCTTGAGAGCCTGCCTTTCGCGTCGGTGTCGTTCAGAACAAGGGGTCCGGGGTTCAGGTGTGGCCAGAAGGATGACGGCGGACGTCAACTCCTCGGCCTACAGACTGGACGAATATCCGGTCCACCACTCGATCGAGCGACGAGACGACAACGTGCACAGGCATCGCAACATGAGATCGACTACTTTCCGGAATCGCTAACCTGCCGGAGGCGCCGGCTACCGCAACCATGAATGATACACGTCGGGATAGACGGAAAGCCGGAAGGTCTTCGACTCCTTCCGGCTCTCCGAGGATCTGGTTGCCAGTCCGATCTACGGCATACGGCCGTAACGCCAGATGTAGTAGTGCTGCCCGACATTGCCGGCCTCGACCTGCCAGCCGTCGGGATTGCTCGGCGTGTAGGTGAGGCAACGACGCTGGAAGCACTGGATGAGGACGTCGTGCTGGGTGCCTCCGACTTTGACCGTTGCCCAGTAGGCCTCTGCGATCGGATAGCCGGTGGCATAGAACGGGTTCTCGAACAGCTGCGCCCAGGTCGTGCTGTTGCCATCGAACACAAGCCCGCTCGAGTTCATGAAGGCCCAGAATGGCGATGCAACGGTATGGCGGAGGTTGGGAACCTCGACGAGATAGGCGGCAGTGACACCGTACCAGTCCATGTTCGGGTCTACCCAGACGTTACCCATGCGATCGACTCGCTGATTTACTGACTGCCCGGGAAACAGCGCCGGGGAGGTCAGGAGCCCACGGAATGTGCTGTACATCGGGCCGACCGTATCGTCGATATCGCCAGCGATATTGACAGCCGCCGGGTTGCGTGGCTCGAACTTCTGGATCTCCAGCCTGAAGCAGGCCGGTCACCATCTCGCCGACGAGGAGGCCATTGGTGACGTACCAGGGGCTGCTCTGGTCGCCGTATGGGTTGGTGACTTCCATCCGGCTCTTGTCGAGGTACGATGACCGCGCGCTGCCCACCAGGGGATTCGACATACGGCTCGAAGCGTGCGTCAAACGGTTTCGGTCCCCACATCCAGGTACGACTGACGATTCCGGCCGCAACCGGAGCATCGGTTCGTGCCCAAGTCCGGGAGAAAGCGTCGGCAGGGTTTGGTGGTTCTACCCAGTAGGCAAAACTACATCCGACTTCCGCGCAGCCTGCGAGCAGGTCTACGATCATCAATTCGTGGACACGCACCGCGACGTTGATGTCTGGCGTGCCGACACTCCAGACCCCTATCACTCTGGAGTCCTGTCTACGTATGATGCCTGAGCCGCTCTGGCCGTAGAAGATGTCAAGTCGAGATACCAGGAAGGCATCGGTCACGTCTTCGAGGCCTCTACCCGACGTCTCCCATTGCGTCCCGTCAGGCTTATCGCCAGGGTAGCCAACCGTGATCAGGTCAAGCGTTCCCGACGACAGCGACGCGCTGGAGAGGACGCCGAGTTCGAGCCATCCGGTGACGTTTCCAATCATGACCTCAGTGGTAACAATTGCCCAGTCCCACGCAGGGCTGAAGCTCTCTTGCCATCCCGCTGACACCAGCATCCACGACGCCAGAACATAACCAAACGGACGGATCGCACCGTCCTCGCCGGGGATGATCGCTATCCCGGCGACCCAACCTGACTCAGCGCTGTAGAGGCAATGTGCTGCGGTCAATACCGTGTTCGGGCCGATAATCGAGCCGCTGCAATGTCCGATCCCGTAACCGTACCGATCAAGTATGACGAGTCGCGCAATCTGGTTGTACGCCGGGGATACCCGGGACCGCTCGTCAGGAGGAAATACGGTCTTCGGAACGGCGCCAGAGGCGTTAGCTGCCAGCGCTCTTTCGATAGCATCGGGGTCGAACGTCTGCGCCTCGCGGAGAACCATCCCCCTAGCGTCGGGACGGGTTTCGACAGTGTCGACCGTCGGAAACGATCTGATGAGATTTAGAGATGAATCGCCCTGATCTTGGGCTACTACCGGTGCACTACCGGCGACCATCAGTGTCATCGCCAGAAGCACAGCGATTGCCTGTGCCCGTCTCATCGACGCCCACCCTTCTTCTCATAAGCGTTCCTGTTGGATCCGTCAGAACTCGTATCATTCTCGGCAGGGAAACGCAAGAGCCGCGAATCAGCGAAGTAGACTGATCCGCGGCTCTTGACTGTCTTCTAGCGGCTGTGCGCGTCTATCGTTCTGGCGGCGACACCCCATATCGCCACTGGTAGTAGTGGCGGCCGACGTTGCCGGCCTCGACCTGCCAGCCGTCGGGATTGCTCGGCGTGTAGGTGAGGCAACGGCGCTGGAAGCACTGGATGAGGACGTTCTGCTCGACGCCGCCGACCTTAACCCGTGTCCAGTAGGCTTCGGTGATCGGGTAGCCGGTGGCGTAGAACGGGTTCTCGAAGAGCTTGTCGACGACGTACTCTCCGTCGCGATAGATCAGCCCGTCGGAGTTCATGAACTCCCAGAAGACCGAGGCGACACGGTGATCGAGGCCCGGCTGTTGGACATGGAACCCCGCAGTGACGCTGTAGCCTGCCAGGTTGGGATCGCTGGTTACCGTTCCTGCGCGGTCTACCTGCTGGACAATCACCGCGCCGTCATCGAGTGGCGGCGTGTCGAGCAGGCCGGCGAATGTCGCGTAGGTTGGGCCGGTTGTGCCATCGGGGTCGCCGGCCGCGTTGATCGCTGCCGGGTCATGTGGCTCGAAGCTCGCGTCGCCAACCTGCATCTGGCCGGTGATTAGCTCCGTCACGAGCAGACCGTTGGTGACGTACCAGAGCTGCCGCGCGTCGGCATCCGGGTGGGTGATCTCCATCCGGCTCTTGTCATAATACTGAACAACCCGTTGATTGCCAGGGGATTCTGCGTAAGGCTCGATCAGCGGGCCGGTGAATGGATCGTCGCCCCACATCCACGTGCGCACGACGGCCATCTGGTGAACCGGCTCGTCGGTGCGTTGCCAGGTGCGTATGAACGCCGAGGTATCGGCGGTCGGCGCGTCAAGTACCTTGACGTCGACACCGTTTGATATCCCGCCCCCCGGCTCGGGGTTGAAGACGGTGACACGAAGCGTCGCGATCGCTGCTATGTCCCGCTCGACGAGTGTGACGCTGAGCGCCGCCGGCGAGATGAGCGTCGTCGCGCGATCCTCACCGTTGACGCGCGCGACGGCTCCGGAGACGAAGCCTGCGCCACTGATTGTCAGTATCGGCGGGTGAGTGCCGAGGAACAGCGCCGACGGGGTTGTTGTGACGATTGCCGGCGTCGGGTTCTGTCCATCCATGATGTCGGGCAGCCGCACGAGACCCGCGCCCCAGGTGTTGTCGGGCGTGGCGCTGCGGTCGCCTTGTGCCTTGAGGAACGCGGCGATCTCGTCCGGGTGATAGGTCGGGAAGCGCTGCTCGACGAGCGCGGCCATGCCGGCGATATGCGGCGATGCCTGGCTCGTGCCGGGAAATCCGGATGGGCCGTAGGTGACGGTATCGGCGGAGTCGAGGCTGACGACATCTGGCTTGATCCGCCCGTCGCGGGTTGGCCCGCGACTGCTGAACGGCTGGATGACATGGGGCTGATTCCAGGGGCTGGCGCCAACGGCAAGCATGCCGGTGCTCGCGCTCTCGGCGGGGTTGGCGATCGACCCTGCTGGGACCGAATATGCAAGCGACCACCCGTTGAACTCCTGCACCTGAACCCAGGCAGGTGGCGTCCCGCCATACAGGCGGACAACGGCATAGAACGGCCCGGTCGTCGTCGGAGTGAAGCGCAGAAACTCGAATGGCGTCTGGCCGGCGAGGCCCCGTTGCGGCTTCTCGCTGGCGCGCAGCACCTCGCCCGACGCGGAGACGAGGTAGAGATCCAGATCCGTCGCTGCGTTGCTCCAACTATCCTGCCAGCGTGCCTGAAGAATGATCTCGTTGCCGGAGAGGACCGAGATGGCATTACGTTCAACGTTGCCGCTGAACTCCATCACCCCGTCGCCGTCACGGTCCGACCATGGACCGGTCCAGGTTGACAGCCCCTCGTTGCCGGCCGCGTTCACCCAGGTGATGCCGGCGGCGACAGCCTGGTCGACCGCCGCCAGCGCGCCGTCGGGGTAGGGAGAGGAGCCGTCGCCGGGGCCCTCCCATGTCCAGCCGACCGAGTGGTTGATGATGGTTACCCCCTGGGAGATCATCCAGCTCACCGCGTCGTGCAGGTCGAGGAGCGACTGTGGGTTAGCGATGTAGAGCGAGGCGTCCGGCGCGATATCCATCAGCGTCTCGGTGACGGCAGTGCCGTGAACGCCCCCCTGCTCGCAGGCGCTCATATCGCTGGTGGGCTGGCCGATTCCTCGGTAGCAGTGAGTGGTTGGAACTGGCAGTTCGCTGCCGATCAGCGCGCTGAAGCCGGTGAACCCCAGGTCGATGACGCCGACCTTCACGCCGACGCCCGTGTAGCCATGCTGATTCCACTGTGGCGCGCCGATGATCGCTGCCCCCTGGCTGACGACGGTCAGCCCGATCGGCGGCTGCAACGCTCGGGCCTGCTGGACGCCGGGGATCGAGGCGAGGGTGGCAAGAGCTTCGGGTGAGATGAAGGCTTCGATTGACTGCTGGCCGATGTTCGCGACGCTGATGCCGCGTTGGACAAGTGCTGCGGCGGTCGCCGCCGTATCACCAGCTACCTGGAGTGTGACTGCTACGCGGCCGCCGCTGAACTGGGCCCCGTGAGCTTCCGAGGTCGGCCGGCCGATTTGCGAGTCGCGGGAGATCCGGACGAGCTCCGAGTCCAGCACCTGGTCTTTGAGCGCGCCGATATGTTGTGAATCGCGATCGGGGGCGCCGCCGTTGCCGGCCTCAACTGGGAGGGCCGTCAGCACGAGCAGGATGCAGGCGATGACGAGCATCACCGGGCGGGGGCTGAACCGTCTCCGCACCAGAGATCCCTTCCTGGGAGGGTGATCGAGCGTCCGGCTCGTGGAACGCAGGGGCAAGCATAGCCGCTCGGGATGGTTGCTTCCACCATGCGTGGCGATGATCGGGTATTGTGACGGAGAATCGCTGGGTGGAAGGGAGCGCGCGTGGAACCGACACCAGAAAAAATTCAGCTCGATTGGGTGATGCTGGCCGACGCAGCACAGATCGTCAATGGGAAGCTCTACGTCCTCGGCGGTGGCTGGGATACGCTCGTCGTCTCCAGCCCGTTCCCGGTGAACCAGCCATGCGGACTGGCGATCGCCTTTCGCATTCCGGGCGCTGGGACGAATCCGCGGAAGACGGCGCGCATCCAGGTTGTGGATCAGGAAGGTACCTCGACGATCGCGACGGCGGATGTCCAGTTTCAGGTTGGCCGGCCACCCGAGGTAGACGACGTGCTGCCGCAACGCGTCCAGCTCGCTGCCGGGCTGCACCTGTCGTTCCCGAAGGCGGGAACATACGTCGTGATCGTCAGCGTCGATAATGCGGAGATCGGGCGCTCGCGTTTTCGTGTTGTTCACCCCCAGCCTGCCGGGTCGGGAGAGCGGCTGAACGCATAGTCGATTGACGACCGATCGCGCCGCCCCCGAATTGCCTCACCGCAACGATCCGTCGCTTGACATCCCTGAGGGCACGCCCTACCGTGTTACCGTGCGTACATACATCGTCGGCGACCATACCGGATAGGGGATGGCTGTGTGCGGGACGATGTTGTCGATGCCACAGGGGGAAGGTGGTTTTCGATGGGGTCTGCCGAGGACGAACACGGCGAGGATGGCTCAGCGCGATTTCTCAAGAGGCCACAGTCTCGCCGCCAGCTGATTCGCAGGCTGACGGGCGGAGCGATCGTGACGACGATCGCCGCCTCGATTCCAGGGGTGGTCAGCGCGCAAGAGAAAGATAGCACGGCCGGAGCAGCCGGCCTGGTCACTCGCCCGGGGTCGTGGCCAACTCCGCCAGCCCCGGTTGTCATCGAGGGGATGGTGCGAGTCTGCGTTCAGCCGCGCAGCGGCATCATGCGATTCCCTCTGGATGGGCGTGGCTGCCTGCCGTACGAAGTCGAGGTGCTCTGGAGCGCGACCGGGCCGGCCGGGCCTACTGGTCCCATCGGCGCAACGGGGCCGACCGGATTCACAGGTATTCTCGGCCCGACTGGCTCGACGGGATCGACCGGGCCGACTGGCCCGACAGGCGCAACGGGGCCGACCGGGGCAACAGGACTCCAGGGCATGACCGGCCCGACGGGATTCATCGGCGCGATCGGTCCGACTGGCCCGACTGGAATAATGGGCACTGGTGGCGCGGCGGGCGCAGAGGGTCCGACTGGCTCTCAGGGTCTAATCGGGCCGACCGGACCAACCGGTGCTGCCGGCGCAGCGGGTGTCACTGGCTCAGTTGGTCCGACCGGCGCCACTGGCCCGATCGGCTTTCCAGGCCCGACCGGCCCGACTGGCATGCCTGGCCCGAGTGGCCCAACGGGCTTCACCGGCTCGACCGGTCCAACCGGGGTCACCGGCCCGATTGGTCCAACAGGCTACACCGGCCCGACTGGCCCAACCGGAGTCACCGGCCCGATTGGTCCAACAGGCTACAC
>MTKZ01023644.1_pt1 | contig 26954 bp, 21 predicted proteins | sample 1042781 | NCBI WGS metagenome assembly MTKZ01 (sample SAMN06212207, study PRJNA360539) | anaerobic digester metagenome | biome: Wastewater treatment plant; material: sludge; isolation source: anaerobic digester fed with sludge from wastewater treatment plant | place: Denmark: WWTP Viborg ... | reverse complement strand
CTGGATAATGAAAAAATATCGGGGTCAAACAGCGATTGTCTGCTGACAAAAATGGAGCGACCTCCGAAATGGATTAATGCTGATTATGCTACTGTGAATAATGATAAAAAAATTGAGCTTTCATTCCATATTGATCCGTTGTCTGAAATAAAGACATTCAGCCTCGAGAGAAAAACCGGTAACACCGGAAACTTCAGCCAGATCGCTCAGTTTACAATTTCTGCTCCATCCATTTCGTACGTTGATAATAAAGCAGACATCCGTGAGATCAATTATTACAGGCTGGCAGCGCTCAATAATTGCGGCATAACGGTAATCTGGTCGAATCCTGCCTCAAATATCGTGCTCGCCTGTGATCAGAACGGTGATGAAATAAGATTGGCATGGAATTCATACCGCGGATGGACGGGAGGAATCAGTTCTTACAAGTTATTTACAAATACAGGTGACGGTTTTAAAGAAATTGAAACCATATCTCCGGATGATACATTATTCATAATTAAATACTCGGATATAATGTTTGATGTAACCGGTAATGAGGTCTGTTTTATTTTGAAGGCCCTCGAGGGATCAAATCCTTATTCGGATCCCGGGGAAAGCAGTTCTACGGAAGTCTGTATCCCGGCCTCAGTTGTAATAACAGTTCCTGATATATTCACACCTGATGGTAACGGGATAAATGATCTGTTTTCACCTGTATTATCATTCACACCCGATGAATATTATCTTCTGATAACCGATCTGCGCCGCAGGAAAGTATTTGAATCAAGGAATTTTAATGATAAATGGGATGGCCGGATTAACGGATCTTCATTACCCGGAGGAGTTTATCTCTGGTTGCTTGAGACAAGGGCTCCGGGAGGAGAAAAAATGACGAGATCAGGAACGGTTACAATTGTATTCAACAGGTGAAAAACCCGGCTTTGACCTTCTCTTCGCTGAACTGAAAATTCAATGAATAAAGCTATATTTGCATCTTCAGGAGAAAGTACCGAATTGATTTATGGGGAACAAGGATTTTTTTGATGAAGAGGATAAAAACCGTATTCAGGCTGAATACGATTCTCTTGTTAATAATCTGCTGAGATGTAACAAGCCCGGAGACAGGGAGCTTATCGATAAGGCTTTCAGGATTGCCAATGAAGCACACTGGAACATGCGCCGTAAATCAGGCGTACCTTATATACTTCACCCTATCGCCGTTGCAAAGATAGTGAACCAGGAAATAGGACTCGGAGCCAGGTCGATAGCAACTTCCCTTTTGCATGATGTTGTTGAAGATACTGATTATACTCTCGACGATGTTAAAAGGGATTTCAATCCGAAGATAGCTTCACTTATCGACGGTCTTACAAAAATATCGGGTACATACAACAAGCAGGCATCATCTTCGATGCAGGCTGAGAACTTCAGAAAGATGCTCCTGACACTTTCTGATGATATGAGGGTAATACTCATTAAGATAGCCGACAGGCTTCACAATATGAGGACTCTCGATTCAATGCCGGAGCATAAGAAGATGAAAATCGCAGGAGAAACAATTTTCTTATATGCCCCGCTAGCGCAACGACTTGGCCTGTTTTCAATAAAAAGCGAGCTGGAGGATCTGAGCTTTAAATTCCGTCAGCCCCAGATCTATGAAGAAATAGCTTCCAAGCTGAAGCACAGTGAAAAGAAGTATTATGCACTCATAAATAAGTTCTCACTCCCAATTATTGAAAAGCTGACCTCTGCAGGTTATAAATTCGATATAAACGGACGCCCGAAATCCATATTCTCGATATGGAAGAAAATGCAATCGAAAAATGTGCCTTTTGAGGAGATATACGATGTTCTTGCTGTGAGAATTGTCTTTGATCCTGCACCTGAAATATCCGAAAAAACACAATGCTGGAATATATATTCAATAATAACCGATACTTACCTGCCGAAGCCTGACAGATTACGCGACTGGATAAGCAGGCCAAAACCGAATGGTTATGAAGCTCTTCACCTTACTGTTATGGGCCCTGAGGGGAAATGGGTCGAGGTCCAGATAAGAAGCAGAAGAATGGATGAGATTGCCGAAAGAGGATACGCAGCACACTGGAAATATAAGGGAGATACAGCTCAGGAAAGTGAGCTCGATAAATGGATAAAAAAGATCAGGATTATGCTTGAGAATCCCCTGGAAGATCCTATTGAGTTCCTTGATGAGTTCAAGATGAACCTGTTTTCATCGGAAATAATGGTATTTACCCCGAAAGGCACTCTTATCAGCCTTCCGAAGGGAGCATCAGCCCTGGATTTCGCATATGAAATACATTCGGAAATAGGCAACAAGGCAATAGGCGCAAAAATAAATTACAAGCTCAATCCGCTGAATACTACACTTATGAGCGGTGACCAGGTTGAGATCATCACTTCAGATATAGCAAAACCTGAAAAGGAATGGCTTTCATATGTAAGGACAGCAAGAGCCAAGGAAGCCATAAAAGGTGCCCTGAAAACCGAAACTGTCAGCAGGATCCAGAAAGGAATGGAAATACTCGAAACACGGCTGAGGGAACTGGAAGTATCCCCTAATGCAGAGATCCTGAAAAAACTGCTTCTCGCCTACGACGTGCCAAATAAGGATGAACTCTATTCCGGGATTGAACTTGGACTGATAAATCTGGATAATCTTAAAAAGATACTCCGGAAAAACGAATCAAAAAGTTTAATTAAATACTGGGACCTCAAGTTCATCGGCCTCAGGAAGGAACCAAAAGATGCTGAGGTTAAGACAGAGGCTGGCGCTGAGGCTAATACCGGGAAAAAGAAACAGGATGCCAGAACCCCGTTCCTTCTGCGCGAGGATGTCCGAAACGCTGAACAATCTTATGAGATCGCCGGCTGTTGCAAACCAATACCCGGAGATGATGTGACAGGCTACAGATCGCCTGAAGGCAAAATAATAATTCATAAACCTACCTGCCCCACAGCAATAAGACTAAGCTCCAATGAAGGAAACAGGATAATTGCTGTTAAATGGGCAATCCATAAGCTTATTTCATTTATCGCACGGATTAGTATTACAGGTATTGACAGGATCGGAATAGTAAATGAAATTACAAATATAATTTCTTCAGAGCTTAAGGTAAATATGACAAGTATTAATATCACTGTAAGCAATGGGATCTTTGAAGGGACAATCGACCTGTTCGTCCATCATACAAAAGACCTTAACAACCTTATACTGAAAATATCCAATATAAAGGGAGTAGAAAGCATTAAAAGAGTCGAAGATTTTTCCAGGTAATTTTCCCGCACCTTCCGATATTTTGTTTAAAGTTTAAAAATCAATACTTTTGCTATTTTAAATTAGACCAAATATGATTAGTGATGATATTAAAGCAACTGTAAAGAAGATCTTCACTGAATATCTTGAAAAGAAGGAGCACCGTAAAACCCCGGAAAGATTTGCCATTCTTGATGAGATATATTCAAGGGAAGGCCATTTCGATATAGAGACCCTTTATATTTCAATGAAGAACAAGAATTACAGGGTCAGCAGGGCTACATTATACAATACAATTGAACTGTTGCTTGACTGTAATCTTGTAGTCCGGCACCAGTTCGGGAAGAACATTGCCCAGTTTGAAAGAGCATATCAGTGTGGTCAGCATGATCATCTTATCGATACCGAGAGCGGGAAAGTTATTGAATTCTGTGATCCCCGGATCGATGAAATAATAAAAAGCGCCTGCGAGCTGAATAATTTCGAGCCCTTATATCATTCCCTGTATATTTACGGAAACCTTAAAAGGAAATAAAAGATTTTCTTTATCAGGTTAAGATACGGTATCAGAAAGCATAGCCGAAACTAAAGCCAAAAGGTACGCTTACACTGGCTTTGTCTTTGAAAGAATCTCTGTCCCAGTCAGTGCCGGTTATTTCCCATTTTCTTGAAACGAACCCGAGCCCCGTAAAGATGTCAAGGGTAAATCCTCCGGAAGTGATCATCTGATAACCAAATACCCCGTTTATATTAAGCTTCGTCGCAGCGATTTTCTGTGCTTCATCATTTTTATTCCTGATATTGGCAGAAGCATAAGAACCATGCGGGCCTACATAAAATCCTTCAGGAGCTGAAAGGTCGCGGCTCAGGAAGTATTTATACCATCCCTGGAACCTGAAACCGCTGGTTTTAATCCCTGAAATTTCAGCATCCTCTTCATCTGAGGTCAGATCATCAAGATTTACAAGAACGCTCGGACCGATAAATCCAACTCCAAGCTGTACTGAAGATTTTTCTGAAACAATCGTTTCGAAAAGCACTTTATATTCGCCTGTGAGAGGAAGTACGACCACCCAGAAGGGTCCTCCCAGCGCTGAAAGCGGATTTGTTTTAATCGTATACCTGAATTCCTTTTCAACAGGTTTGTTTTGTGAAAAAGCAGGATTTGTGACAAACAACATAGCTAAAGCAAGGATTGATAAATACTTGATTTTTTTCATTGACTGAGAATTGTTAATAATAAAATTTATCAGAACAGACGCATAAATTTAATGCAAAATCAACAATTTAACAAATATCCAGTTAAATACTTGATTTCTTTTAATGATTTCAACAAAAAAAGTTGATTCCGGTACCATTTATTAACATTAAATCAGTGAAAGGTAGCCGGTATAATTTTTTTTGTAACTTGTGATCAGTTTTACTGTAATTGATATTTATATAATATGAACATTGACATACTGTTAGGCCTTCAATGGGGCGATGAGGGCAAGGGGAAGATTGTGGACGCCATAAGTCCCGGTTATGATATAATTGCCAGGTTTCAGGGCGGTCCGAATGCCGGACATTCACTTGAATTCCATAATGTCAAACATGTTCTGCATCTGATTCCTTCGGGAATCTTTCATCGCAGTAAGATGAATATTATCGGCAATGGAGTGGTAATTGATCCTGCGGTTTTCAGGAAAGAGGTTGAAACACTTGGTTTATCAATCGAAGAACTGACGGAGAGGCTTGTAATTTCAACCCGCGCAAACCTTATTTTACCCGGTCACAGGATACTTGATGCTGCCTATGAACACAGAAAGGGAAATACAAAAATAGGATCAACTCTTAAAGGGATTGGTCCGGCTTATACCGATAAAGCGGGAAGGAACGGATTGCGTGCAGGGGAAATACTGAAAACAAGTTTCAGGGACATGTACAATGAAAGGCTTAAGGATCATCTGACAATACTCAGGTCTTATGATTTCAGCTTTGATATTTCGGAATATGAAGCCGGATGGTTTGAAGGGATTGAACTGATGAAAAAGTTCAGGATCGTGAATACCGAATATCTGATAAATAATCTTATATCTCACGGTAAAAGGATGCTTGCTGAAGGCGCCCAGGGGACAATGCTGGATATAGATTTCGGATCATATCCCTTTGTTACTTCATCTAATACGATCTCGGCAGGGGCATGTACCGGACTGGGAATATCTCCAAAGCAGGTGGGTGAAATCTTCGGAATTTTTAAGGCATACTGCACGAGGGTTGGAAGCGGACCTTTCCCTACCGAACTTAATGATCAGACAGGTAATATCTTAAGAGAGAGAGGGCATGAATTCGGTTCAACTACCGGACGCCCCAGGAGATGCGGATGGCTTGATCTTCCGGCTCTCAAATATGCTATAATGATAAATGGTGTTACAAAACTATTTATGACAAAAAGTGATGTTATGTCCGGTTTTGATAATGTAAAAGTTTGTACTTCATATATCTCAGGCGGGAAAAAATGCGAAGAGATCCCCTTCGGCAGCGATGATATTGAACCGGTTTATAAGGATTTGCCCGGATGGAAGGAGGACATTTCCCGGATCAGGGAATTCGATGATCTTCCTGTCAACCTCAGGAACTATATCAGAATTGTTGAGGAACAAACAGGAGTACCTGTTACAATAGTCTCCGTAGGCCCCGACCGTGAAGAAACCATTTTCAGGGAATAGAACCTGATTATTATCTTCTTACATATATCCAGGATTCCATTTCTACAGTATCCTGGAATTGAGTCACACGCGAAATGGCTCTCCTCACACTTTCATGCGATTCAGCCGACACAAGAGAAAACCTGCTGTTTTCTTTCTGAATTATCTTTGCATCATAACCCCTGTTCCGGTAATCCTCGGCACACGCTTCGGCATATTCGGGAGTAATGAAGCTTCCTACAATTATATTATACCGCGATTCAAGCTCCAACTGCCTCTCTTCTGCCATCCTCATTGAATCAAGTCGCACATTCTCTATAACAAGCAGGCTGTCATTCACATGTTTTATGGAATCTGCAACCCTTATACTGTCCTGTCTGGCCTGCCATTCTGCCATCATTCTGTCTTTTTTGCCAAACAGCTTCTTCTCTTTGAAAAATTTACATGAAGATGCCATTGCAATTATCATAATAAGAAAAATTGCCGTGAGATGTCTCATAATTTTAGAATAATGATTTAATAAATTGCCTTTCACTAATTTATGATCAAAGATAAAAATTATTGTTCAGCTAAACAAAAACTTATAAAATTGTTTTTACACATTAGTTATAATGTATTTTGTATATTAGACATCTCAAAAATGTTAATAATAAAAACAATTTGAAATGAAATCAATAATCCAGTTCTTCGAAGAGAGTGTTGAGAAATTTGACAGTAATGTATACTTATGGGAGAAGACCCATGATAAATATGAAGGCACGACTTATGGTGAGGCCAGGAAGCAGGTATATGAATTTGCCGCAGGACTTATCAATCTGGGTATCAAAAAAGGAGACAGGTTGAGCCTTCTATCTGAAGGCCGCAATGCATGGGTGGTCGGAGAACTCGGGATATTGTATGCGGGAGCGGTGAATGTTCCCCTTTCAACAAAACTCAATCCCGAGGAACTGAGGTTCCGCCTGGATCATTCGGAATCAAAGATTTTACTCGTTTCGGCAATACAATATGCAAAAATCAAACAGATATTAAAAGAATGCAAAAATCTTGAAAAAGTAATTCATTTCGATACCCAGGAGGAGTATGAACCAAATGAAATACACTTTAATGAGGTGAGGAAGCTGGGAAGGGAGTGGCTTGAGTCACCAATGAACATGCTCAAATTTGAGGAGATATATAAAAATATTAAACCATCCGATTTTGCCAATATCTGTTATACATCAGGCACCACTGCCGATCCTAAAGGCATTATTCTTACTCACGGGAATTACATCACAAATGTTTATCAGTCCTATAGTCTTATGGATATTCCCTCGTTTTACAAAACCCTTTTAATCCTTCCCTGGGATCATTCCTTCGGACATACATGCGGAATATTTGCTTTCATGGGAAGAGGAGCCAGTATTGCATCAGTCAAGACAGGAAGGACACAGATAGAAACACTCAGAAATGTTCCCATCTGCCTCAAAGAGATAAAACCGAACCTGCTGATGAGTGTACCGGCGATAGCGAAGAATTTCCGGAAGAACATAGAAAAAGGTATCAAGGAAAAGGGGAAGTTCACAGAAATGCTTTTTAATCATGCACTTAAATTCTCATATTCCTATAATAAGGAAGGCTGGAACAAAGGTCAGGGATTACAGAAGCTGAAGAAACCTCTTCTTGACCTGTATGATAAGATATTGTTCAGTAAGATCCGCGAGGCTTACGGCGGAGAGCTTGACTATTTCATCGGGGGCGGTGCTCTGCTGGAAATCGAGCTGCAAAGGTTCTTTTATGCACTCGGGATCCCCATGTACCAGGGTTACGGATTATCCGAAGCATCTCCTGTCATATCATCAAACTCCTCTTCACGTCATAAGCTTGGTTCGTCAGGGGTTCTGGTAAACAATATGGATCTGAAAATCTGTGATGAAGACGGGAAGGAGCTTCCCGTAGGTCAGTCCGGAGAAATAGTTATACGCGGAGGTAATGTAATGCATGGTTACTGGAAGAACGATGCGGCAACAAGGGAAACCATTAAAGACGGCTGGCTGTATACGGGTGATATGGGATATATGACTGAGGATGGTTTCCTGTATGTACTCGGACGTTTTAAAAGCCTGCTGATAGCAGACGACGGTGAAAAATTTAGTCCCGAAGGAATTGAGGAAGCTATCTCCGAGCAATCGAAATATATCGATCAATGCATGCTTTATAATAATCAGAAGCCTTATACTGTAGCACTGATAGTCCCGAACCAGCATACCCTTAAACTATACCTCGAGGAGAAAAATCTTACTGCTGACACTGAAGAAGGCAGGCGTGCGGTGCTGACACTGCTTGAAAATGAGGTAAATGAATACAGGTCGAACGGTAAATTCGGCAAAATGTTCCCCCAGAGATGGCTGCCGGTCGCTATTGCGATCCTCGAAGAAGGATTTACTGAAGAAAACGGATTGATGAACTCTACTATGAAGATTGTAAGAGGAAAGATAATGACAAGATATAATGAGCTCATTGAATTCCTTTACACACCTGAAGCCAAAGATGTCACAAATGAAAGGAATCTTGAGGAGGTTGAAAAGATGAAGCTCGGCTAAATACTTCTTTTATTCGTAATTAACATAAAGAGAACTTTTTGATGCTCATTAAAATTTATTATACATTTGCCGCGGATTCCGTGTCAAAAAAAATAACAAATGAGTGTTCTTAAAGGATTGAAGCCGGTTCCGGTATGGCATTACTTTGAAGAGATCTGCAGAATTCCGCGACTTTCGAAAAATGAATCACAAATAAGAGAGTATCTCCTCTCATTTGCCAGGGAAAATAAGCTTTCTGCAAAAGAAGATACTACAGGTAATATTCTTATTACAAGACCATCGCATCCTGATTTTAAGAACAGGAAGACTGTTGTCCTTCAAAGTCATATGGACATGGTTGGTGAAAAGAACGCCAATCATCCTCATGACTGGGTGAAAGATCCTATAATACCAACTGTTGACAATGGCTGGGTAAGAGCAAATGGTACAACCCTGGGGGCTGATGACGGTATAGGGATCGCATCACAGATGGCAATACTTAGTGACAAAGATCTCAGGGCAGGTGAAATAGAGTGCCTGTTTACAATCGATGAAGAATCAGGTATGACCGGTGCCAAAAACCTCGAACCCGGTTTTTTTAAAGGAAGGATCCTGCTGAATCTTGACTCGGAGGATGAAGGGATACTATTTATAGGTTGTGCAGGTGGACTTGATACTGTCGGAACGATGTCGTTCAGAAGAGAGAACCTGCCGGCAGGATCAGCTGCATTTGAAATTTCTGTAACCGGTCTGCGCGGAGGACATTCCGGTGATGAGATCCATAAAGGTTATGGCAATTCAATCAAGATACTTACAAGAATACTACGTGACCTGGGAGAAAAATATAACATCAGGCTGAGCAGCTTCGACGGAGGAAATATGCGTAATGCGATCCCCCGCGAAGCCTTTGCAACAATTGTCGTTAATGAATCTTTCTCGCTGAGAATTCAAAGCCGTATTTCTGAACTTCAGGATATATTCTCCGGGGAATTTGGGGATCTTGAAAGGAAGCTCCGAATAAGTTCGGTAAAAAGTACTCTTCCTGAATCCATTACAGACAGGAATAGTCAGGGAAACCTTCTTGAGATGCTGACCTGCTGTCCTCACGGAGTAATTGCCTGGTCGAAAGAAATGGAAGATCTCGTTGAGACATCAACTAATCTTGCATCCGTAAAATTCATTGAAGGAGAAAGAATCAGGATCGTAACAACACAAAGGAGTTCGGTGGATTCATCAAAAAAGAATGCCGCATCACTTGTGGCATCGTGCATGAAGCAGGCAGGTGCAGATGTTTTACATTCCGAGGGCTATCCGGGATGGACACCTGACATGAATTCGGAAATCCTCAGAATAACCCGTCAGTCCTACCGGAAACTTTTCGGGAAAGAACCGGCTGTGAAAGCAATACATGCCGGACTTGAATGCGGACTAATTTATGAAAAGTTCAGTGGAATAGATATGATCTCTTTCGGACCTACTATCAGGGGTGCCCATACTCCGGAAGAGAAGATAGAGATCATTACTGCCACAATGTTCTGGGATCTCCTTATCGACATTATAAACAATATACCTTCAGAAGACTGAGAAAGTGTCCTGTGATCCCCCTGCTTTCAGTCGAGACTGAAAAAATCGTCTTTGCCTGCTGCACAAACAGGACACAAATAATCTTCGGGAAGATCACTGAAAAGTGTTCCCGGTTTTATACCCGCATGGGGCTCTCCTTCTTCAGAATCATAAATATATCCGCAAATCTGACATTTGTATTTTTCCATGGATACTATTTCATGTTTTTTATCTTCACATATTTCAATTAAAACACCTCCTGAGGATTTGGGATGGAGAAAAGCGATATCCAGTCCCTCAGCACCTTTTCTCGGTACAGTATCGATCAGAGTCACTCCGTTATCTTCAGCATGTTTCAGCTGATCTTCAATCTTTTTATATGCAAAAGCCAGATGGTGGATCCCCTCACCCCTCTTTTCAATGAACCTGGCTATGGGTCCTTCCGGATCAGTTGATTCCAGTAACTCAATCTTTGTTGGTCCGACCATAAAAAACGCAGTTCTTACTTTCTGATCGGCAATCTCCTCAATCTTATAACATTTCAGACCAAATATCCTTTCGTAGAAATTAATTGCAGAATTGAGGTTTTTTACTGCAATACCAATATGTTCTATATGTGATGGAGTCATTGTTATTTTATTTAACAGAAAATAGTCATCCCTAGAAAGGGAATTCTACGGGAGTTTCAATATCAGATTTTTCCTCAGCAGGCTTTTCCGCGGCCTGGTGAACCGGGTTGCCATCGACGAAAATAGCTTTATATGGTTTGGTCGGGCATGCGAATTCGCAGTGACCGCATCCGATACAAATATTTACATTCGTTTCCGGGATAAGCAGATTCCCTTCATATGGTATCATATAAACCGCCTTGGTGGGGCAGGATTCCGAACATGCTCCACAGGCTGTCTTTTCGGTCTTTACGATACAGTTATCCTTTATAAAATTCACTTTCCCAAGCTGTGTAAGCTTCTTGGCTTCCAGCACAAGCGGGCGGAGAGCATATGTCGGGCATACTTCCGTACACCTTGTACAATTAAATGTACAAAAGCTTTTATGATAATCCATTACCGGAAGCATCATACCTTCAATACCATATTGAAGTATTGCCGGTATCAGTACTCCGTTGGGACAGGAAGTTATACAAAGCGAACACGCAGTACAATCTTTCTTAAGATCTTCGATTGAACCGGCCCCTGGAGGACATACAGGAGTGGTCCTGTTCTCAGGCACCGTCGAGGCATTCTGGGGAACAGGTGTCTTTTTATCCTGACCCTTAGCCAGCCCCGGTAGTCCAAGGATCATTGCAAGCGCGCCGGCAACAAACTTCCGTTTGTCAGGATCAACTACATGCTCTTTCTTTTTCAGCCTTACAGTTCCGTAAGAAAGTGCTTTATCCGGACAGATCTTAATACAATTGAAACAGTCGACACACCGGGAAACATCAACTTTCTGCTGAATGAAATCGATGCAGGATGATTTACAGCCCACAGAGCACCGGCCGCACTTGGTGCATTTACTCTCATCAAACTTTATTCTTAACAGCGATACCTTTGAGACCAGCCCAAGCAATGTGCCTACGGGACAAATCATATTACAATACAGACGACCTTTCATGAAAGAAAGTAAACCGAACAGCAACATAAAAGCTGCAGGAATTGCATACGAAAGGAGCCTGAAGCCGGATATTGTTATGTGACTGAGACTGTAATTGTCAAATTTTTCAAGGATCCATGCAAAGAAATTGTTGATTGTAATTACAACCGGCTTAATAAAATATGTCACACTGCGCCCGAATATGCTGTAGGGATCGAGAAGGGTCAGGAGCCATACTCCCCCAATAAGTGATATCGCTAATGTTAATGCCAGGATCGTATACCTTAATATAGTGAAAGGCCTTTTATAACCATACCTTCTGAATTTCTTTCTGATACGGCCGCCTATCCTGCTGGAAATATCCTGAACTATGCCGAGGGGACAGAGAAATGAACAATAGGTCCTTCCGGTAATGATTGTAAGAATAAGTACTGCTGAAAATCCTGCTGTTACAAGTGTACCAAGGTCATGAAACTTAAGAATGGATGGAACAAACTGAAGCGAAAGAAGTAAATTAATATATTTTGAAGGGATCAGATATTTAAAATCGGAAAATACAACTAAGAAACACAGGAAAATAAGGGCCGAAAAAAATATCCGGAAACTTCTCAGGAATGGAGATCTCATCAGGAATTACATTTTTATTCTCTTAATATTCAGCTGGTCTATTTCCATATTACCCAGACCCAGTTTATGAGCCATAGGTATATATTCAATTCTGGAGGTTTCAACGCCCAGCATTTTTGATGCTGCTGTATCTCCTGCCACCCAGTCGGTTGTTATGATTTGTGATTTCATCTGCACTACATCGGCTTTTGACACACCCTGGGGACCATGCTTTACCAAAACATTATAACAATCTATTATATTCAATGCAGGTTTTTTATGGAACAATGCATAATCGACTATGCACTGGTTCAGATTGTTTGCATGCCAGAAGCCCCTGTCCCATACAACTCCCATCATGTTCTTCAGACAACAGGTCATTCTTGTCGAATTATGATCCTTGAGTACTGGTACATTGATAAATACATCCGCTTCCAGTATCAGCTCGTGTACTTTGGTTTTCTTCAGTTTTATTCCTCCCGGAATTTCAACTTCCTGGAAATATTTCTCGGAGATTGCCGGTACGACTTTTGCCCCGGCGCTTTTTGCGGCTTTTTCTATACCTGAATTTTTATAACAGTTTACACCATTATCAATCGTATGATCAAAAACATAAACATCCTTTGCACCGGCTTTCAAACAATGTTCAATTATCCTTTTGACCAGCAACGGATTTGTATTTGCCGCCAGTTCCGGAATAACATCCCATCCGATATTGGGTTTGACAACCACAGTCTGGCCTTTCCGGACGAAAGTACCGATACCGCCTAATTCCTGGATACCAAGATCAAACATAGCATCAGGATTTCCGCCCATGACCGCAACCATGTCATATTTATCATTTTCTTTAACCGCCCGAAAGCTCTTAAATCCGCCAATACTGAATGCAGCTCCTGCAACCATTCCTGCACCGGCTGATTTCTTTATAAAGTCCCTTCTTCTCATTACCCTGAAAATTTTCCTGGTTTACTCTGACAATAAGAGGCCCAAATTACGATTTTTTTTGCTAATCTTTACCTGTTTGTTAAATCATACAGGTCTTTGGTATTTACGTGGCCTGCTTTTAACTTTATTAAATAAAAATTGTTAATTTATAAAAATATCAGATACGAATGAAAATCCTTTATTATGATTGTTTTTCAGGAATCAGCGGAGACATGAACCTGGGCGCCATGCTTGATCTTGGTGTTGATAAGGCTTTCCTGACAGGTGAGCTGGATAAGCTGGGGCTCTCCGGCTGGAAGCTGGATATCAGGGAAGACCAGAGACATGGTATTACAGGAACTAAAGTCACCGTGAAACTGACTCATCATGAACATGCTCACAGGCATCTTTCGGATATAGAAAAGATCATAGACAATTCATCTCTTGATTCAGAGACAAAGCAACTCAGTAAGAAGATATTCATGAAAGTAGCAGAAGCCGAAGCTTCAGTTCATGGAGTTCCTCTGGATCATGTTCATTTTCACGAAGTAGGAGCAATGGACTCAATAATTGATACCGTGGGGGCCGCAGTATGTTTTAATGCCCTGAAGGTTGATGCAGTATTTGTCGGCCCTGTAGAACTGGGAAGCGGTTTTGTAAATTGCAGTCATGGCAGGCTGCCTGTTCCTGCTCCTGCCACAGCTGAAATTATTAAGGGCTTGCAGGTTAAAAAGGGAGGTACCGGTTTTGAAGCCACTACTCCGACAGGCGCTGCTATTCTCGCTACCCTCGGAACTCATTTTGACAGTCTCCCGGCATTTTCGATTACCGGAACCGGATATGGCGTCGGCCAGAAAGAGGATCCTGACGTACCAAATCTTCTCAGGGTTTTCCTCGGGGAAGCGGAAGAATCAAATACCGGACACGATGCACTGCTTATCCAATGCAATATAGACGACATGAATCCGGAATTTTATGACCACATCTGCGAGAGGCTTTTTACAAATGGTGCAGCTGATGTCTATATTACTGCTACTATAATGAAAAAGGGAAGACCCGGGAGCATACTTAATATTATATGTGAAAAGGGGAATGAAGAAACACTGAAAGAAATAATTTTTACTGAATCAACAACAGTTGGTGTGAGAACATTTCCGTTCAGAAAAGACACTCTGTCAAGAAGATTTGATCAGATCGACACTATTTACGGGAAAGTTACATTAAAACGATCGTTTTATAAAGATAAGGAAGTATCATGTAAACCTGAATACTCTGAATGCAAAACTATTGCCGAGGCAAAAGGGATCCCCGTCAAAGAAGTCTATAACAATATTATGGCTTCAGTTTTCGGCAGGTAACATTACTAACCTCGTTAAGAATGGTTTAGGGTTGGATTAACTGTTAAAAGAAGAAATAATGGAAGATGATAAGCTTTTAAAGCTGGATTCAATTCTCCGGGATCTGGGATCGTTTGTTATCGGATTTTCAGGAGGCCTTGACAGTTCTTTTCTGGTTCACAGGGCCTCTTTACAGAAAGACCTCAGGTTCGTCGCAGTAACGGTCCATACAACATATGTACCTGAACGGGAGATCAGAGAAGCAGTTGCATTTTCAAAAGAATTCAATATTGAACATGAAATGATTGAAGTGCCATTTCCCGGTGATATAAGGAATAATCCTGCCGGAAGATGTTATTTATGTAAAAAAACACTTTTCGGCAGGATCGCAGATTATGCCGGCAGGAATGGTTACAGATATATTGTTGATGGTTCAAATACAGATGATAAAAATGATTTCCGGCCTGGACTGAGAGCATTAAAGGAATTGGATATAAGAAGTCCTCTTGCAGAAGCCGGTTTATCAAAGAAAGAAATAAGGGAACTGGCACACCGGGCAGGATTGTCTTCCTGGGACAAGCCGGCAATGTCGTGCCTGCTGACGAGAATCCCTCATGATACTCCGGTCAGTGAAGATCTTCTCAGGATGATTGAAAAAGCCGAAGATCATCTTTATGAAAAAGGCTATCCGGGTACCCGTGTCAGGGTACATGGCGATATTGCCAGGATAGAATGTATACCGCGATATATTACCGGACTTATTAACGATCCTTATTTAGGCTCAATCGTTGCATATCTTAAAAATATCGGTTTCAGATATGTATCTTTAGATCTTGAAGGTTACAGGACAGGTAGTATGAACCCTACATAAACGTTAAAATGACAGGAAAAGAGATTGAAAAACTGCTAATTGATGTCCGTAATGGCTCAAAAAGTGTGGAAGAAGCCCTTGAGATACTGAAGTCATTTCCCTATACCGACCTGGGATTTGCAAGGATCGACCATCACAGGGAGATCAGGACCGGTTATCCCGAGATAGTTTATTGTGCCGGTAAGACCGTTGACCAGGTAAGGGATATATTCAGGGTGATGGCTGAAAAGGAAAACAATATAGTCGGGACCAGGGCCACCTCAGATATGTACGAAGCCGTAAAAGGGGTTTGTCCCGGTGCTGTTTTTTATAAAGAAGCAAGGATCATATCCGTCCGGAATAAGAAGCCTGAGATGCCCGAGACAAGGATTGCAGTGATCACCGCAGGGACATCAGATATCCCTGTCGCGGAAGAAGCTGCAGTAACCGCTGAACTTCTCGGAAATAAAGTAGTGAGAATATTTGATGCCGGTGTCGCAGGTATTCACAGGCTGGTCGATAAGCTTCCGGAAATAAGAAGCTGCAGGGTTATTATAGTTATCGCAGGTATGGAAGGAGCTCTTGCAAGCGTGGTTGGCGGACTGGTCGACAAACCTGTAATTGCTGTTCCTACAAGCGTTGGCTATGGTGCAAATTTTGGTGGGATATCAGCGCTTCTTGCTATGCTGACAAGCTGTTCGGCCGGTGTGACTGTCGTAAATATAGACAATGGTTTCGGTGCCGGATTCTCAGCGAGCATGATAAACAAGATGAACTGATTAATTTACAAATGCCGGGCAAGATCTTTCTTTCTACCGCATATCTGCCACCGGTCGAATACTTTGCAAGGATAAAAGATGCCGGGGAGCTGCTTATTGAGAGTGAGGAGAATTATCATAAACAATCATACAGGAACCGTTGTTATATAATGACTGCCGGAGGCATCAGCTTTCTGACAGTACCCGTTTACCTTGGAAGCCTCCATAAAACTCATATCAGGGATATCCGTATAGATTATTCCAAAAGATGGCAGCAGGTACATTCAGGTGCTCTCAGAACAGCATATAATTCCTCCCCTTTTTTTATGTTCTATTCCGAAGTCATTGAAAAGATAATCCTGAAGGATCATAAGTTTCTCCTCGATCTCAATATGGAAATACTTCTTGAAGTTCTGAAAATATTAAGATTCAATGTTAATCCTGTTTATACTGCTGAATTTTTACCCGTTAACAGCACCACAGGCGATTACAGGTATTCAATAGATCCAAAAAAGAGATCCGCTTATATACAGAAGGAATATCCCCAGGTTTTTAATGCCATACATGGGTTTGTCCCCGGACTGAGTATAATTGACCTGATTTTTAACATGGGACCGGAGGCTGCCAGTTATCTGTGAAAAAAAAGGCCTCCGGAATCCGGAAGCCTTTTCCAAGGAAGTCAAACAAAGTATCAGTAACCAAATTTATATCCGAAAGTAAGCGTGAACATGTTCCTGCCGATGCTCATGTTTGAGATCGCATCACCGGCACTGCTCTGATAGAGTACATATTTACGCGAATTGATCTGCCTGGTAAACCCGAAGTCGACGAAAACATTTTTTTCCCTGAATCCTGTTCCGACAGAAAAAGTGTTGTAATCAAGGTCTTTGTTAAGTTCATCGTTGGTAAATGATTTTCCGTAATAACCGTATCCACCTCTGAGGTAAAGATTATTATATCTCATTTCAGCGCCGATGCGGAAATTGCTGGTTGCCCTGAGGCTGTTTCTGATGGCATCGTTCTTATCACTGTAATCATATCCGTCGCCTGTTTCCGAGAACTTTGCAGCTGAATAGTCAACATATTCATAATCAGCGCTTATAAGACCGATCTTTTTAAGCTGAATTGCTACTCCTGCGAGTGCCCTGAAAGGAGTCGTGAGGGCATAACTATACCTGGATGGATTATTATCATATGACCTGTTTTCCCCGTCTGTGAAACTTGAAGATATATTATCATATACATACTCATTTATCTTGTAAAGTGTCGGGGAATGAAGGGCAAAACCAATCTTTACAGCGTCAGTGGGTCTGAATATTCCGCCAATCTTTGCGGTAAATCCTGTACCGGTGTTTTCGTAATGAAGAACATAATTAAAATCATCAAATCCATAGGGAGTTATTTCCCCGGCTTTCTCAAGATGCTCATAATGACTTACATAATATATCCTGCTGACACCTAACGTCATTCCGAAATAAAATTTATCGGAATAATTACCGCCGATTGAAAAACTATGTTCCGAGGTACTGCCGTCAGTTGAAATGAGCCGCCTGATTGTCTGTCCGTAATCTGCAAAAGCGCTGTCGCCATAGTACCAGAAAATCGAAGCATAATCTTTATCATATCCGGGAATTGTGTCAATAAGGCCTGCCCAGTATGCAAGATCGGCATCGGCAACATAATCTATAAGTTCGTCCTTTGTATATCCGGCACTTACATCAGCCCAATAATCGGTCATGGAACTGTTATTGCTTACGCCTCTTATCAGTCCGTTCTGATTAAGATTGCTTTTCATTGTGTAAGTATAGCCAAAATTCAGGGAAATGAGCCCTGATTCTTTTTTGTTGTTAATTATATTAGCAACTATTCCTGCCTGATTGAGGTTGAAATTATACAGATAATCGGAACTGATTCCGTTCAGGTCAGTTGTGGTTTTAATATGGTAAAGCTGCGGAGTGACGGATATCTCAGATGATCTGAACACACCCAGTCCTGCCGGGTTCTGGCTCAGGGTTGAAATATCTCCTCCCAGTGCTGTAAATGCTCCTCCCATCGACATGAACCGGGCTGTGCCGCCATAAAAGATCTGGGAGTATCTCAGTGCATCATCAAAGTCCTGTGCAAAAAGCCCTGTAAACGATGCCACGAGTATTATCAATACTGAATTTAACTTCTTCATTTCTTTTTTTCTTAATAGTATCCCACCACTCCAATTTTAGAATGAACCACAGGAACCCTTAATCATTTTAATTACAACTATCTTCTGCCTCCTGAAGACGAACCACCGCTATGGCCGCCTGATGAAGATGAGCCACCGGATGATGAACCACCTGATGATGAACCGCCCGAATAACTGCCACCGCCGGAATAGCTGCTGCCACCGCTGTATGAAGATGATCTGCCGGATGAATAGCTGGAAGATGAGCGGGATGATCCTGAGGAAAATCCGGAACCGCTTTCAACACTTCTCCTTGAGGGCATTGAGTATGTTCCCTGATTGCTGTATGAAGGAACTGACCTGGTTTGTCCCGATGAGTATGAAGAAGAGCTGCTTCTCTGCGTACTTCTCGATGTTTCAGGATATGCAGAACGCTGCGTACCGGTACCGCTGTTTACCCTGCTGTTGTTATATGAAGGTCTGGTGCTGGTCCTCGGATCACTATAGCTGGGTGTGTAGCTTCTGTTCACATTATTATATTCAGGTCTTGAAGCTGGTGTTGAGCTCCGGGTAGTAGTCGACCTGCTGTTTACCGATGGGTTCTGTCTTACAGCACCCTGGTTGGTATTAACATCGGAAGCATTTAAGGCTTTTCTGTTAACTGCAGTGGAGACTGACCTCCTCGAAACTGTTGTACCGCTTGCAGAAGCAGGCCTTCCGCTTGTACCGGCTGAACCGCCTGAGACATATCCGTCTCTGCGTGATGATGAGGTAGCCGGCATCATCCTGTCGTTATAATTTGTCGAGTATGTGCTCTGACGTTCTCTCCTTCCATAATTAACCGAACTATTATAATCCCGGATACCCGATCCATATCCCCATCCGCTATACCATGGAGAATAATATCCTGAATAGTATGGATAATATGATCCGAATCCATTGTACCTTCCGTAGTATCCACCGTAGTATCCACCATAGTAGCTGTAGAAAGGATCATAGTAGTAAGGATCATAATAGAAGGGGTCATAGTAGAAAGGACTGTAGTAATACGGTCTGCCGAAAGAGAAACTCATTGAAGGGAAGCCCCAGCCTGAGTAGAAAGGATCTCTCCAGTATGGGTTAAAATAATTGCCATAGAACCTGTTAAGTCTTCCGGCATATGAATAATCGTCCATATAGTAATTATAGATATTACCGCCCTTACCCTGGCTGATAACAGCATCGTCATAATCGACTGCATCAGAATACTCATCAGACACGAGAGTATCAGCTGCATAGATATTGTCGTAGTATTCCTCCGACCTTAGCGTGCTCTCAACTATCTTCTTTCTGGCCGGTTCCCGCGAAACTGTGACGGTCTGGTCTGAAGGCTGATAGTAGAGATCATCATATTCTCCACTGGTATAAAGTCTTGAAGTACAAGAACCAAGAACCAGGAGTGAGATGATTGCGATGTTTGTAAATACTTTCATGTTTGATTCCTTTTTATTTGTTGTTATCTGTATAACTAAAGCAAATATTATACCAAATTATTTCTGCGAAATTGTAAAGTTATATAAACATCAAATATAGGAAAAAAATACGGGACATGCTTTTGCGTGCCCCGTATTTTTTACCTCCTCCCACGACTTGATGAGTTCCCGGAAGATCTTGATCCGGATGACCGGGATCCCTGTGAGGAACTTCTTCCAGCAGATCCGGACGATCTTCCCATTCCTGAGGAGCTGCTGCGTGACATTGCGGGGCCTGATCTTGATGAAGATGAGCTCCTCTGTGACATTGCCGGTGCAGACCTTGAAGGAGATGAACTCCTCTGTGACATTGCCGGTGCAGACCTTGAAGGTGATGAACTTCTCTGTGACACCACCGGCGCAGTCCTTGAAGGCGATGAACTTCTCTGTGACACTACCGGGGCGGACCTTGAAGGAGATGAACCAACTGAAGGTGATTTATATGTTCTTCCGGTTCCCTGGTTATTCCTGAAATTACCATTATTACCATCTAAACGGCTGTTATTGTTATTACCGCTGTTCCCTGCATTACGGTTGTTCTCCCCGAAATTACCGTTGTTGCCTTCAGGACGACTGTTCCTGTTATTTCCGTTATTATAATTACCGTTTGCATTGCCCCTTGTCCCCCCTGAATAACCGGGATTCCTTCTTGTTTCACTGCCGGGAGTCCTTTCTGCAGACACTATTCTGTCAGTACCGCGATTAGCCTCATTACGCTGTGCGGGTGCCTCCGGCCGCCTGGAAGGATTCACTCCCTGAGGCCTGCTATATTCAGACCTTCCGTTCCTGTCTGAATAGTATCCTGAAGAAGAATACCTGCCAGGAGATCTGTAACCGTATCTGTAATCATTATACCCGTAGCGATTGCCATACCAGTGATTATGTCCGTACCAGTAATTATTACCATACCAGTAGTTATGTCCGTACCAGTAATTATGCCTCCATCGGTAACCGAAATTTATGTTGAACACCACCGGTGAATACCAGGCTGAGTAAAAAGGATTATAGCCGTAATAATAAGGACTACCCCAGTATGAACCATACCATCCGTCGTAATAAGGATCATAACCATACCAGGAATCATACCAGTCGTAGTATCTCAGACCGTAGTATACCGGGAAGTTTACCGAATATCCGAAACCGAATCCGCCTCTTCCATAAATACTGATACCCCACGAGAATGGAACGTAGCTATACCAGTAGGCATCGGTAAAGACCGGAGAATAATAATCGAAAGCCGCATAAGACCGGTGAAACCTGTTTATGCGGGAAGAATAGTAATAATCGTAATCATCATAATAATTATTTATAACGATTCCGGCCTCATCATTAATGAAGTCGCGGCTATCGGAATATTGCGATTTTACAGGTGGAAACGCAAAAATCAGCGCCGACAGGACTAATGTGTAAAATTTTGCTTTCATGATGAACCTCCCGATTTTATTATCACAACTCAACTTTTTATATATTTTTACGCTTTCTTTTTTATTTAGTTACAGTAAATCAAATAGTGTACCAAAACATGGCGAAGTACTTAACAAACAGGGACGAGAATTATGCACAATGGTATAACGATCTGGTTATCAAGGCTGATCTTGCAGAAAACTCGGCGGTGCGTGGTTGCATGGTAATCAAGCCCTACGGATATGCAATATGGGAGAAGATTCAATCGACGCTTGACAGGATGTTCAAGGAGACAGGGCATGTAAACGCGTATTTCCCCTTATTCATACCAAAATCCTTTTTCAGCAGGGAGGCAAAGCATGTCGAAGGATTTGCCAAGGAATGTGCTGTTGTTACACATTATCGTCTTAAAAATGACGAGAACGGGAAGGGAGTTATCGTTGATCCTTCCGCAAAGCTCGAGGAAGAGCTCATTATCAGGCCTACATCCGAAACTATAATCTGGAATTCATACAAGAACTGGATACAGTCTTACCGCGACCTGCCTATACTTATTAACCAGTGGGCCAATGTTGTAAGATGGGAAATGAGGACAAGGCTCTTTCTGAGGACTGCAGAATTCCTGTGGCAGGAGGGACACACTGCCCATGCTACAAGGGAGGAAGCTGTCGAAGAAACTGAAAGAATGATAAACGTTTATGCCGATTTTGCCCGGAATTATATGGCTCTCCCTGTTGTAAAAGGTTACAAAACTGAAAGTGAAAAATTTGCCGGTGCCATAGATACTTATGCCATCGAAGCTCTGATGCAGGACGGGAAGGGTCTTCAGGCAGGAACCAGCCATTTTCTCGGACAGAATTTCGCAAAAGCTTTTGATGTTCAGTTCACTGATAAGACAGGAAAACTGGATTATGTGTGGGCTACTTCATGGGGTCTCTCGACCAGAACGATTGGAGCACTTATAATGGCCCATTCCGATAATCACGGACTGGTACTGCCTCCTTTGCTTGCACCTGTCCAGGTTGTAATAATCCCCATTTACAAAAATGCAGAACAACTCGGTTCTATATCTGCTGTTGCCGAAAAAATTAAAAAAGATCTGATACAAAGCGGAATATCTGTTAAATATGACGACCGCGACACTAATAAACCCGGCTGGAAATTTGCAGATTATGAGCTTAAAGGAGTACCGGTAAGGATTGCTATCGGCCCGCGTGATATTGAAAACAACACACTGGAAATAGCCCGCAGGGATACTCTTGAAAAGGAAACCATACCTGCATCGAAGCTTGCCGGACATATTAAAGACCTGCTTGCTGACATTCAGGAGCAGATATTCAGAAAAGCAGATAAATTCAGGATAGAGAATACTCATTATGTTGATACCTGGAAGGATTTTGTTGATATCCTTGATAACAGTGGCGGATTCATAATGGCTCACTGGGACGGAAGCTCCGCCACAGAAGAAAAGATTAAGGAAGAGACCAAAGCGACAATCCGTTGTATCCCTGTTGATTCACCTGAAGAAGACGGGAAGTGCATATATTCAGGAAAACCCTCAAAAAGGCGGGTTTTATTTGCAAGATCCTATTAGCACAGAATCTTAACCACACGACATGCTGTTTATCTGATTATTACCAGATATCAGTATTATTTACTAATTTAGAAGCTTTAATCTGATATATCTTATTTATCATGTCCGAACTAACAGAAAAGAAACAGTCAATAATTAAGACACTTAAAGAAAAAGCCGTTCTCAAGCAAAAGGTATATGACAGGACTTTCGAAGCCTTTTCAAATGTCAAAGAGATACTCAGGAATTTTGCAAAGGAGGGTAATACCGATCTGGGAAACATTGATCCCAGGATAAGGATGGAATTTACAGACAGGAGTAATTTTGATGCCCAGCTCAAGGTAGCGGGAGATATATTGTTTTTCAGCATGCATTCAAATATTTTCCAGTTCGACAGGGAACACCCGGCCTGGAAAACTCCATACATACAAAAGAACAAATACAACGCATATTCCGGAATAATAAATATCTATAATTTCCTGTTTGATTCGTTCAGGTATTCAAGACTCGATGACCTTGGATACCTGATTGCCAGGATATTTATAAATCATGAAAATCAGTATTTTGTTGAAGGGAAAAGACAGATGGGAATGCTGTTCACAAATTACGGGAACGAGGAAATAAGCAACGAATCCCTTCAGATTATAATATCTACTGCCATACAGTATGCTCTCGAATTCGATCTGCTGGTTCCCCCATATGATACAGTAAAGATTGCAACTGTAGGGCAGGTTGAAGCAAAGATCCAACATTCCAGGGTCATCACAGGTAAACGTCTGGGCTTCCAGTTCAATTCCGATGATGTCCTGGTTACCGATTCTCATTAATGTGATGTGGATGCAGGGTTAATATACAGGTATAAAGCACGACGGCTATTATTCTCTGCGGTCCTTGCTCTCCTGACAACCAGTGTCCATTCACAGATGCGCTCAGAACCTGATACCTTAATTCAGATAAATCTCAGGGATTATTACATTCTCAGGGAAAACCTGATGAATTTCGGGATCAACTGGCCTGCCGATATTCCCAATAAGCTCATCCCTCCTTCACTGTCTGACAACGACCGCAATCCCCTGTTTTTTGACTCTCTCAATGTAAAAGCATCAAAATATCTGATCACCAAAAAATTGTACGATTTTGTAGTTGTATCAAATAAACCATCAACATCAAATCAGATAACTGGTTCCAGCGAAGATGATTACGTGAAATATTCCGGCAAGATCATAAGGAAAATCGAAATAAAACGGCTGAATGTTTTCGGAACGGATATTAACAATCCGCTGGTTCAGCCATCCGGAAAAATGGTCAATATCCTGAACAAGACTCACACAAATACAATTGAAAGGATCATAAGAAAAAACCTCCTGTTCACTGAAGGGGACACACTCTCCCCCATCCTGCTCAGCGATAATGAAAGGATCCTGAGACAACTTCCTTATATAGACGATTCAAGGATCATCGTCATTTCAGATTCCGACGGATATGTGGATATTCTGGTGGTCACAAAAGACGTTTATTCTCTTGGCGGATCATTTGATTTCAAATCAGTCAGCAAGGGTGCCGTTTCTGTTTTTGACAAAAATATATTCGGGGCAGGCCATGAGCTGAGATTAAGAATGCCATATGATGCAGACTCAACAGGATCGCCGGGATTTGGGGTCTCTTATAACATAAATAACATCTCCAGATCATTTATCAACCTGAATGTTTACTATCAGGATGCGCTGGGGAAAAGAACTTATGGAGTCGGAATAGACCGGCAGCTTGTCAGTTCGGCAACCAGGTATGCAGGCGGAATTTTTATTAAACAAACATTCACCACGGAAGATCTGGATACCCTGCCTGAACCCGAACCTCTCAAATTCAATTACCAGGATTACTGGCTGTCAAGATCATTTCTGCTGAACAGGGAGAAAGTAACAAGGCTTATAATCGGAGGACGATATATTAATAATAATGTATTCGCTCATCCTTATATTCTTCCCGATTCGTATTATTCCCTGCAGAGATATAAATTGTTCCTGGCTTCCGCTGCCCTTTCTGTCAGAAAATATTATAAAGCAAATCTTATTTACGGTTACGGCCGTACTGAAGACATACCCTATGGCGGAATGATTGATATTACAGCCGGAAGAGAGATCAATGAATTTAAGCAACGATACTATACCGGCATCCGTTTTTCACTTGGTGACAAGGTAAGAAGCGCCGGTTACCTTTATGGAACAGCCGGTTTTTCAACCTTCTTCAGTGAAAGTAATACAGAACAGGGCACTTTTTTTCTGAGGGCCGATTATTTTACAAATCTCCTATATATAGGCACGCACAGGATGAGGAATTTCATCAGGGCAGATTATACAAGGGGTTTTGGAAGATATACTGATGAATGCCTTCTTTTTAATAATGCAGATGTATTTACAGGTTTCAGAAACGATTCTCTTCGAGCAGAAAAGCAGAGACTTACCGTGAATTTAGAATCTGTTTTATTCAGCCCCCGGAAACTCTATGGCTTCAGGTTCGCCTTTTTTGCATTTGGCGACCTGGGATATCTCTTCGGCACCAATGAGTTTTTCAATGAAGGAGAAATACTATCCAGGATTGGCATCGGATTACGGTTGCGAAACGATAACCTCGTCTTTAATACACTTCAGATAAAATTTTCCTTCTACCCAAACCTTCCACTTTACTCGAAAGTCAGCAATTTCAACGTTTCAGGCGAAAGATTACTTGATCGCGATAATTTCGAGCCGGGACCACCCTCATTACTGCCATACAGGTAGAAATAAACATAGGAATTATGTATAAAGCTTTTCTTGAATATATTGCGAAAAACAAGCTTATAAAAAAGGGCGACAGGGTACTTCTTGCTGTCAGCGGCGGAATAGATTCAATTGTAATGGCCCACCTTTTTCTCAGAGCCGGAATAAGCACGGGAATCGCACACTGTAACTTTACATTGAGAGGCATTGATTCGGATATGGATGAAGCTCTTGTTAAAGATTTTGCTGAAACACATGGAATACAATACTATTCAATCAGGTTCAATACAAAAAAATATGCCTCAGAAAAAGGGATATCAATCCAGATGGCGGCCAGAGAACTGCGCTATTCCTGGTTCGGAAAGTTGTTGAAAGAAAACGGATATGATGCGGTGGCAACAGCACATAACCTTAATGATAATATTGAAACCTTCCTTATAAACCTTGTCAGAGGAACAGGATTGACTGGTTTGTCCGGGATAAAGATCAGGAGGGATTATGTGATAAGACCGATGCTTTTTGCAACAAGAAAGTCAATTGAAGATTACTGCCGCGAAAACAGTATTTCATATCGCGAGGATAAATCAAATGCAGAAATAAAATATACCCGCAATAAGATCAGACATAAGGTTATTCCTTTGCTTAAGCAAATCAATCCGTCGGTTGAGCAAACTCTGAATGAAACCACCGGCAGAATGAAAGATATAAATGAGATCTTTACAGATTTCATAATCGCTACCGGAACAAAGATCTTCAGGATCAGCGGAGGTTCTGTAACGGCTGATATCACCGCATTAAATGAGTTTAAAAGTAATAGTACGGTTCTGTATGAATTATTCAGACCTTACGGACTGGATTCAGGAACTGTTGATGATCTCCGGAATATTATTAAGGGTAAAACGGGCGGCCGGATGTTCACCCCTACCCACAGGATCATCAGGGACAGGAAAGAACTGCTGATTGAAAAGATCTCTTCTGAAAAGAAAGAAGCAGTTATAATTAACAACCCGGAAGAACTTGAGAACTGTAAACTGTTTGTTTCAGCTCGTCTGAAGAGTGTTAAAAACAAATTCACCATACCCGCCGGATGTAACATTGCATGTCTCGACTTTGATCTTATCTCCTTCCCTCTCAAAATAAGGAACTGGCAGAATGGCGATGTGTTTTATCCCTTAGGGATGAAACACAGAAAGAAACTAAGCGATTATTTCATCGATGAAAAACTCTCAGTTGTCGCCAAAGAGAAAATTATGATCCTGGAATCCGACGGAAAGATAGTCTGGATAATCGGGGAAAGGATCGATGACAGGTTCAGGGTGACAGAACGTACTTCGAGGGTACTCGTTTTAAGAATACGGAGCAAGTAAGCAAAGGGCGCAGAGCTCAGGGCCATAGCCGTCTACCTAAGGGCCGTTGG
>MTKZ01014753.1_pt2 | contig 26959 bp, 27 predicted proteins | sample 1042781 | NCBI WGS metagenome assembly MTKZ01 (sample SAMN06212207, study PRJNA360539) | anaerobic digester metagenome | biome: Wastewater treatment plant; material: sludge; isolation source: anaerobic digester fed with sludge from wastewater treatment plant | place: Denmark: WWTP Viborg ... | reverse complement strand
TTGGCAGAGGCTGAACATGAGCAAGAACAAGATCAGGTCAGTCTGGCTGACCGTGGAGCGGGCGGCGGAACTGATGAGCTGCTCCACCCGCACCGTATGGCGCTATATCAAGCGCAACCGAATCGAAGTGCACAAGCATCTGGTCGAGCAGGATGGCTACAAGGTTAGGAAGACCTTCCTGCTGACCGAGCCTTCCTTATATATCAAGGAGATGGCAGACTGCCAGGCCAGGAACCTGGTGCCTGCCGGCTTTATTGAGATCACTCTCAAGGTGGATGGCAAAGACCTGCACAGCGCTTTGATCTACAAATACAGCGAGGAGGACAAGCATGAGCATCTATGATGAAATCGATCCCCTGACCTACGCGGAGCTCTATCAGAGCATCTATCCTGATTGGAAGGGTAAGCAGGATTTGCTTAACCAGATTGGGAAAGGCCAGGAGATCAAACCTAAGCCGACTCCCAAGCCAGTTCCGGCTGTCACAGCGACTGATAGCAACATACTTGACGACAGTATCGTTCTGGAAGATGAGCCAAGCGCTCCCAGCGATCCTGAGGAGGAGTACATCGACTTTACTCCTCAAGAGCGGGTACCAGTCAAATGCGATAACGAAGCCAAGCTGCTGGGCTACTTCTGTACCACAGTGCTGGAGCGGCTCCAGCATAGCGAGTCCAAAGGCCGGGAGTGGAAACTGCTCACTAAGGAATACAATAACGGTAGCCTGGCTCCAGAACTCTATGCTTTGAAAGGAAAGCGCACCGAACGGGCCTTACGCCTCTGGCTGGGACGCTATGAACAGAGCAAGCAGGATATGTATGCTCTCCTGCATGGCAACCGCTATCAGAAACGGCAACGCAAGATCACCGAACTGGAAGGCAAGGTGCTGTTGGCGATCCTGCTGCATCCCAACCGGATCAGTATCGGCAGCGCTCTCAAGTTCCTGAAAGCCAAAGCCGAGTCCGGACTGATCGACTCACCCAGTTCGGTACCAACGCTTAGACGCTGGGTCGAAGAGTGGCGGGATGACAATCTGGCAATGTGGGAGCAGGCAAGGCAGGGCAGCAAGTTCGTAGCTGAGCACATCATCAAGACCATCCACCGGGATAGCAGACTATTGAGCGTGGGCGAAGTCTGGGTAGCCGATGGGCACACTCTGGCCTTCGATATCCTCAATCCCAAGACCGGGAAAGCGCAACGCATGACCATGATAATGGTCTTCGACTGGGCATCCCGATACCCGGTGGGTGCCACGCTTGCCTTCACCGAGGACAGTCAGCACATCCAGGCTGCCTTCCGCAATGGCTTCCTCAACTGGGGAGCTCTGCCTCAGTATGTCTATCTCGATAACGGCAAAGCCTTCAAGAGCAAGCTGTTCCACGAACAGTGGGAAGGGCATGACCTGGCCAAGGAATTGGGCGGTATCTTTCCCAAGTTGGGAATCAGAGCTCAGTTCGCCGAAAGCTACAATGCCAAAGCCAAGATCATCGAGCGGTTCTTCCGGACCTTCCAGGAGCAGTTTGAACGCTTCATCAGCAGCTTCCGGGGAGCCAATATAGCCGATAAACCTGCCACTCTGATGCGTAACGAGAAGTGGATCAAGAAGCTCTATACCTGCGAGCCGCCCACCACTGAAGAAGCGATGCAGATGATCGGCTACTATATCAGATATGTATATGGCATCACCCCTCACCGGGGATTGGATAACCGCAAACCCTGGGAGGTGTTCAACTCGGCTCCCAAACCTCAGGACAGGCTGGTCAATCCCTCTCAGCTCAACTTTATGATGTTGAGCGTGGAGCGTAAAGCCATCCGCAACGAGGGCATCGTGCTGAACAAGTTGAAGTACTGGCATCCCGCTCTGGTCTTTCACATGGGTAAACCGGTAATAATCAGATACGATCTGGCGGATGCGAGATGGGTGCTGGTCTATGACGAGGCGGATGTCTTTATCTGCCAGGCCTCCCTGCGCCAGGCTCAGCATCCGTTCATCCAGGCCGATCTGCAGAACAGCAAATCGCATAAGGAATACCGCCAGGAATATACCCAGATCAAGAAGCTGCAGCAGCTGACTGAACAGCGGACCCAGAGCTTCGTGCGCAGCAATCAGGAATCGGTGGATAAGCTGATCAAGAGCTATATGAACGAGATTCCAGCTGATAACAATCCCACCTTCCTGCAAGCACCTATGATCGAAGCTCCCGCCCCGGGTCCGGAAGAGGAGATCGCCAGGCTGGAACAGATAGTAATCGAACAGGAGAAAGCAATAGCCGCCAGCCAACCTGAACAGACCCACAACGATCAAAATCAAGCTGTTGCCGAAGGATCAACTGAGTTCGATCCCTTCGACAATGAGGAGTTCAAGAAAATGCTTAAAACGATCGGAATCAAATAAGGAGAAATAGATGAAGCAAGGTAAACTTGTCCCGATCCACAATGTCCGGAAAGCCGATGAGTGCATCGACTTCCTGCTTAAGCGTCCCCGCCTGGAGATGGTGGGACTGGGCATGCTGTATGGCAGACCCGGCCTCGGCAAAACCACCTATGCCAGCCGTGCTGCCTATGCTCGTGGCTACGTGTATATCAGACTGGAAGCCACGACCACTCCCAAAACCTTCGCCAAGGAACTGCTCCAGAATCTATACAGAAGCCTGGGTATGGGTGATTATCTCCCCGTGGGTACTACCAACAACATCTACAAGCAATGTATCCAACTGCTCCTCGATAATGAGGATACCGTCATCATCATTGATGAGATCGACTATGCCTTCCGCTATCCTCAGTTACTCGGATCGGTCAGAGATCTGGTGGATGAGACATTAGCAGTGGTGATCCTGGTGGGCATGCAGAATGCAATGGATAGGCTTAACCAGATCAATGCTTACTACTTTGACCGCTGTAACTACTTCTACGAGTTCGAAGCAGTAAGCAAGGATGATATTAGAATGTTGGGCACCGAACTGATGAATATTCCCTGCCCGGAGTCCCTGGTCAATTACATCCACTTCAACGCAGCCGGGAACCTTAGGAAAGCCATCAAGATCATGCACATGCTTGAAGTCCGCGGTAAAATCAATCCCATCCAAGCCATGAACCATATTTAGGTGGCATTATGAACGAGCAAAGCATTATAATCGACCGCTTCGTAGACCGCTTCGTCAGCTACTTCAACTTAGATCTGATCTGTGAGTGCACCGGAGTAGACCGGGATGTGGTTCAGGAGCGCCTTAACCAACTCCTTACAGGCAATGTGATCCGCAAGGTATCCAAATACGAGGATATCTATGTAACCAACCGGGGCCGCTATAATATCAATGTAGCAACCATTTACTGCGGCAACTGGGCATTCGACCTTAAAGCCTGCCAGGATATCTGCTTCCTGCTTGATAAGAGCCAAATAAAGAGCATCCGACAGCTGGCTTCCAAGATGCAGCGCAGCCGTCAGTGGGCTTATCTCTACCTGGAGGCACTGATCTCAGTCGATGCGGTGGGTATATGTAAGTCAGGTTATTATACCAAGGACATAAGCATGATCTGCAAAGTCGGCTCGGTGATCAAGAAAGGCATCATTAGCGAGAAGCGGGCCGAGTGCGGCATCCAACCTCAGAGACGCCGTAAGAAAACTACTAAAACTACTAACCACAAGTAAAGAGCGAGGGCATTCTATGACTCAGGAACAACGAGAACGAAAACTACGCCAAGAGATACATGGCCTCCGGGTCAAGAAGTTCCACTGGACCCTAAATGACTTCAAGTTCATCATCAAGGGCTTGGGCTATGGCGAATCACTTAGGGCTTTGCCGGAGGATCGCTTAACTGAATTGAAAGCACTTCTGCTCAAGTACCGTAAGCATGGCAGACCCCAAATCTTTAGCTTCGACCGTCAGGGCAAGTATATGTTCTATCTCATGAAGACTGCGGGCTGGACCGAGTCCCAGCTACGGGCATTTACCATCCAACACTATTCCAAAAGCCACTGGAACCTACTCAACAAGAAGGAACGCAGAGCGGTGATCGCAATGCTGCAGAACTACATCAAACAGAATGAAAAGAAAGCCAAAAATACAACCAAGAAGGAGACATCTAATGGACACACCCAAAACCCCCAAGGCTAAGAAGCCCATTCCCACCAGAGTTGACGCTAACGGACAGAGCATTCCGGTCTCGATCATCAGGCCGGAGATACTCAAGCAGGACTCTATCGTAACCAAGACCATCAACCGGGCGATCAAGCTGCATGACCGCATAGTAGCAGACAAGAACCAGTTCTTTGAAGATGTGGAACTCTATCTCCAGCAGGTAGCCGAGAAGAACGGACTCGATTGGAAGGGCAATGCCGTCCTCAACAGTTTTGACGGCAAATATAGAGTTGAAATCAGATTCAAGGAACGCATCCAGTTCGGCATCGAACTCCAACTTGCCAAGCAGAAGATCGATGAGTGCATCAAAGCCTGGTCAGCCGACTCTAACGTTAACCTCCGAGCCATCATCAGCGAGGCATTTCAGGTCGATAAGAAAGGCGAAATCGCCAAATATCGTATCCTGCGTCTGCGCCGCTACAACATCAAAGATCAAACCTGGAAGGAAGCTATGGAGCTGATCGACCAGGCCATCCAGGTAGTTGCTACCAAGCAGTACATCAACTTCTATGAACGTGACGAGTCAGGCCAGTTCCGCCAGATCGTCCTTAACTTCCCTTCTCTGTAAGAAACAGTGGCAAGGTAATGCATCTCAATTTGATAAAAATACAGGAGAATGAATAATGGCATATATGAATACCAAAACTACGGAGGTTTTAGAGACAATGAGCATCTTCAATGATGAACGCAACTACCGCACGGATGAGATAGCCGATATCCTCCGGGTTGACCGCTCCAGCGTATATCGCTGGATACGGGATATAGAGAACCCTCTGCCTGCTTTCCGTACTAAAGAGAATGGTCAACTGCGCTGCAAGGGCAAAGACCTTAACGCCTACTTAGATAAATACAAGGTTCGCCCTGAGTATGAGTAACAGCCGTGAGTTCCGCATCAAGCGGGACAACTGCAAAGAAGCCTATCTGAACGGCAAGACCGATCCCACTGAGCTGGCGGTGATCTTCGGAGTCTCCGATATCACCGTCCGCAAGTGGGTCAAGAGCGGCAAGTGGGACGAGCTCTTCAAAGAAGAGAACCAACTCGACCACGAGATCGCCATCGCCCGCAAGAAGGCACTCATTCAAGCGCTCCGGGAATATGCCAAGAATCCTGCCGACACAGCCATCCAAAGCCTGGTGAGCATGATGAAGCAGGATCAGAAGGATCGGCAGCCCTCCAAAGAACTGAACGACTACATCGTCAAGTTCCTGGATCAGGTTACCGACTTCATGATCGAGAAAGGGTATGAGACCTTGCTTAAGCAGTTCCAAAGCATTCTGCACGATTTGGCAGATTACCTAAGAGTGAGAAATGGTTAGCCTTCCTGCATCCTATATAAGGCCTCCCCAGCCTAAGCCTACAGACCAACCTCCCTACCCTGCATACCCTCCAAGCCAACAGCCCGACAAGGCCGTTCCTCCGACCTCCGGGTCCCCGACGCCCGTCCCCCTGGGCGTCGGGGGGTTACCCGGTTATGCCTAAGAAGTTTATTCAGCGGCATAACAAGGCACTGGCGGAGATCGCATCTAAAACGATTTCCGTCTTGCCTTTTATAGACGATAATCCTGAAGCCAAAGCTGAAAGGATCAGGAGAACAACATCAGAGGGTTGGGATGCCTTCTCGTTCTTCTGCCATACCTATTTCCCGCATATCTTCCCCCTACCTTTCTGCCCAGCGCATGAGACCATGTTCGATGAGACTGATAATGGCTCAGGCATCATCGCCATTACCGGTTTTCGGGGGCTGGGCAAAACGGTTCTCATGGGAGTGGTCTATCCCATCTGGAGGATCATCAAAGGTGAACGCTATGTGATCCATACAGCCGCAGACATAGATCTGGCGCAGGAGAGAACAGCCTTCACCTTATATGCATTCCGTATTCAAAATACATAAAATAAAATGTGCATTTAACTTTATGCCATTCTTATGGATACCCCCTCTTTTCAGCAACTACATTTCTTGCAATACACCTGAAATTACCTTGTGGACTTTGTATAACTTCTTGTTGGCTGGTCATTTCTTTAATGACTCTTTAACGATTCTTTAACAATACCTTAACTTCGTTAAAGAATCGTTAAAGAAGGTTTATAGAAGCATAGAGGATTCAACTTGGCAGGAATCTGCTTCAGATAGGAAAATATTTATGCATTCTCATAATGAAAACTATATTACACGAACTGCAGAACAACAAGCGGCTCACTATCGACTATCCGGAGCTACAGCCAATGGATAGCTTTGATCTGGACTTCTATCTCAAGAATAAAGCCAGGATACAAGCCAGAAGCATAAAGCAGTCTCACAGGGGAACTATCAATCCCAAGACTGCCAAACGGCCCGGACTGATAGTCTGTGATGATATCGATAAAGAAGAGAACATGGGTAACCAGTCCATCGGCAAGAGACGTATGGAGAAGATCTCCCAGGAGCTTGCCGGAGCACTTTCACCTGAGGAGAATGGCAAGATCGTCTGGCTCGGTAACCTGGTACATCCCAACTATGCGATCTGCCAGTTTCAGGAGCTCATATTAGGCGAAATGCGGGCTGATAATCCCGATTTCGCCTCAGGGTACCAGTCAGTCCTGAAAACGCACCAAAAAGCGATTTTACGTTTCTCTCTCGAAGATCAGCAGGGCAAGTCCATTTGGGAGGAGCAATACCCTACTGCCACTCTGCCAAATCTCAGAGCCAAGTTCGGGCATACTGGCTATCAAAGGGAAATGCTTGGTCAGCCGGTAATCGAAGGTAACATCTTCAAGAACCACTGGTTCACCAAGTATAGAACACTGCCGGAACCATCCCAGATGAAGCGGATTTGGCTTTATGCCGATCCTGCTTGGGGAGAGAAGGGCTGTTACAAGGCTGTCATCTCCATAGGCTATGATGGTAACCGCTTCTATGTGATCCATGTCTGGATAAGACAGACTGAGAATACCAAGTTCTTCAGATACTACTATGATGCCTATCAAGAGCTTGATCGAATCTACAGAGTAAAAGCCAGAGCAGCCTGTGAAACCACTTACGGACAATCTCGCATCCTGGCTGACTTCGACAGGTGGGCTACCGATAACCATCTGCCACCAATATCCCACAGAATCAAGCGCATCGATAACAAAGATAACAAGAACCTCCGCATAGAGAGAACCGAGACCATCATCGAAACTGCCAAGGTACTCTTTCCGGAGGGACAGGATACTCCCACTCTCATCAGCCAGTTCCTCACCTATCCTGATGGCTATATCGATGGCTGTGATGCATTGGCTGGTTGCTTGGAACGCTTCTCCGAATACGATATCGGCAGGAACAGAGTTCGGGTCCGGAGGTTTAGCTTCTAATGAACTACTACGATCAGCTTATGCTTGAGTACTATCGGGTCCTCAATAATGCCTGGAAAACCGAGATCAGAGATGCGACCCGACTTGCCATCCAGATGCTGAGTGACATGCCCCGTACCGAGAAGCTCAACAAGGACTCCATAGATAAGCTTATGGGCATCATCAATACTCAATTGGGAGATGACTTCGCAGCACTGGTAAATGAGCCCACCAAGGCAATAATAGACCGCTGTGTGAGGCTCGGACTGCGAGACACGCAAGTGCAAGCCCCGACCAAGACCAGTATCGGACTCTGGGGCATTGATGATCAGCACTTATCGTCCACCATCCAGAAGCAGCAGTTGTTCTGGATCGGGAACCACTTTGAAGCAGACATAAGACAGAACTTCGCAGATACACTCTCCAAAGCAATCGAGCAAGGTTACACCAAAGAGATGTTAGCCGATACTCTCAAAGACCAGTTCAATGACCTCGCCGACCGTTCATCCCATTACTGGCAGGGATTGGCAGAGCATACTGCTCTCAGAATAAGAGAGTTCGGAAGGCTGCAGGGCTACAAGAAAGCCAAAGCCAGATACTACAAGCTTGTGGTGATCCTGGATGACCGTACCAGTGACATCTGCAGGGCTTTAGCTGCTCAAGATAGGGTCTATCCCCTGAATGATGCCTTGGAAGTGATGGATAACCTCATGGCTCTGGATACAAAGTCCAATAGCCTGGATGATGCCAGAGACTATATCAAAGCACTTGCGCCTTGGATCAAAGACGATCAGATAGAATACGACTCAGAGATGAACCCAATAGGTGTATCTGGGGCACATACTCCTTTTCCACCTTTTCATTGGAAGTGCAGGACGACGACCGAGATCTGGACTGAGTAGAGACTGTTATCACTCTTCTCTCCTGATATAATAGCCTGAACTGTCTCTTTCATCATACCAATATCCCGATCAAACAAAGCTCTAACAAAAAGTGGTTGACCGAATATCCCTTCTGATTGATCTTGCCCTAATGGAAATATAACAAGATTGGGGTTACGTTTGCTGAAAGATATTCTGGTTACATACCTAAACGATCTGCAGAAGATCATCAACCGGGGAGACGCCCGGGAAGAGTCCTTTTATCATTGTCTAAAGGACATGGTCGAGGCTTATGCCAAGCTGAGTAAGATCAGCAAATGCGAAGTGGGCATCTTGCCCAAGACAACCGAAGCCGGAAACCCAGACTTCCGTGTCTGGGACGGTAAAGCTCATATCACAGGTTACATCGAAGCCAAGAAACCAAAGACCTACAACCTCGATCCCATCGCAGTAAGCGAACAGCTCAAGCGTTACCTGGCTACCTTTCCCAATCTCATCCTCACCAACTTCTATGAGTTCCGGCTCTATCAGCATGGTCAGTTTGTGGATAGCGTCACTATCGCCAGTTCGATCAATGCTACACAGATGCACATCACTCCTCCAGCTTCGCATGTGGATAAGATTGCCGCCTTGCTTACCCGCTATTTCAGCTTTTCACTTCCTGCCATCACAGACCCCAAGAGCCTGGCTAATGCACTGGCAAAACGTACCCGCTTCCTACGGGACGAGATCATCACCATTGAACTGGCAGAGGAGGAGATGCAAGGCAAGAAGGTATTACTGAACTTCTATGAATCATTCAAAAAGCTGCTGATCAACAACCTGACCATTGAGCAGTTTGCCGATCTCTATGCCCAAACCCTCACCTACGGCATCTTTGCTGCCCGCACCCGCAGTGAGGGTGAATTTAACCGGGAACTCATCTACAAATACATCCCCGGCACCTTGGGCATTCTGAAAAGCATCTTCAGGTTCATCTCTCTGGAAGAGCATCCCCAGGCTCTGGCTGTTTTGATTGATGACATAGCGGATATTCTCTTCAATACCGATATTCAAAAGATACTGCACCGCTTTTACACCGAAGGCAAGGGCAGAGACCCTATTGTGCACTTCTATGAGACCTTCTTAAGCGAATACGATCCCAAACTCAGAGAGAAACGGGGAGTCTATTATACCCCAGAGCCTGTGGTGCGCTATATCGTGCGCAGTGTCCACAGCCTCTTGAAAAGCCACTTTGCCAAAGACGATGGACTGGCTTCAGTTGATGTCACCATTCTTGATCCTGCTGCTGGTACCCTCACCTTTCCAGCGGAAGCTATCAAAGTGGCTATAGACGAGCACAAAGGCAAATACGGCAGCGGTAGCATCCATAACCTGATCAAACACCACATCTTGCCCCACTTCTATGCAATAGAACTGATGATGGCACCCTACACCGTGGGACACCTCAAGATCAGCTATCTCTTGGCAGAACATGGCTATGAACTAAGCGAAGATGAACGCTTCAAGCTCTATCTCTCCAACACCCTGGAACCGGACATACCCCTGCAAACCGAACTACCTATCTCGCACGACATCAGTGAAGAATGCGCTCTGGCCAACAAGGTGAAACATAAAGACCCGATCCTGGTGATCATGGGTAATCCGCCGTATAGCTACAGAAGCGAGAATACCAATAACTGGACGGAAGAGCTCCTAAAAAATGATAAAGACGGTGCAAAAAGCTATTTTTCATTGGATGGGAGCCCCCTTGGAGAGAAAAATCCGAAAGCACTTCAGGACGATTATGTGAAGTTCCTGCGCTTTGCTCAGTGGAAGATACACAAGGCGGGTAAGGGCATCGTAGGCATGATCACCAATCATGGCTATCTGGATAATCCCACATTTAGAGGTATGCGCCAAAGCTTGATGAATACCTTTGATGAAATCTACGTACTGGATTTGCATGGCAATACCAAGAAGAAAGAGACCAGTCCTGATGGCAGCAAAGATGAGAATGTCTTTGATATCCAGCAGGGAACGGCCATCATCCTGATGATGAAGGGCACAGAAACGAATGAGAAAAAGGTCAGCCACCACGAGCTATTCGGACTTCGTCAGATCAAGTATGAATGGCTGGATAACAACCAGTTCCAAGCCAAGACTTATAAGGAACTAAGCCCTACTTCGCCATTCTATCTATTCCGTCCGGAAGCTACTGGAAACGAGCATTATCTACAATGGAAAAGCCTGCCGGAGATATTCCCTATCAACAGTGTGGGGATCGTCTCTGCCAGAGACGGACTCACGATCCACGATACTCCCAACCATGTACGCAAGACCATTAACCACTTCGTTTCTATGGATACAGAGACTGCAAGAATGGCATATCAACTTGGAAAAGATACACAAGATTGGAAAGTTGGATTAGCTCAAAAAGACCTCAAGGATAGCGGTCTTGATGATAGCAAAATTGTTCCCATTCTCTACCGTCCTTTTGATATCCGCTACACTTTTTATACAGGTGCAAACAATGGATTCCACTGTAGGCCGAGACATGAAGTTATGAAGCACATGATTCAGAGAAATGAAGCGTTTGTATGCTCAAAACGAGTTGAAGGTTCTCATGCCTGGAATCACATTTTTCTGACTAATTGTATAACAACTAACCATAGCGTTTCAATCAAGGAAGCTAATTATACAACTCCCTTCTTCATCTACCCAAACAAGCACAAAGAAGACATCTTTGCCACCACTGATCGCCAATACAATATCGCTCCTGAGCTTATGGATAAACTCAGTAAGCTCTGGCCTCAGTTCCAGCCTGAGCAACTATTCTATTATGTCTATGCGATCCTGCACAGCAATCAATACCGTGAACGCTTTGCGCAGTATCTCAGGATGGATTTCCCCCGCATACCATTTACAGAGAGTTACGAGCTTTTCAGCCAGCTTGCAGGATATGGTAAAGAGCTTGCCGACATCCATTTACTCAAGAGTCCACGGTTAAGCCCTCCCTTAGCACGGTATCAGGGTAGTGGTTCTAATGATATGGTAGAGTTCATAAAGCACGATGAACATAAGGGCACCGTGCAGATCAATGATGATAAGCACTTCGAAGGCATTACACCAGATCTGTGGAACTACCACATCGGAGGCTATCAGGTGCTGCAGAAATACCTTAAAGACCGAAAGGGCAAGAGCCTTGCCAATCCCATCCATTATTGCCTGATGGTTACAGCTTTAGCACTAACAATCGACATTCAGGCTCGGACAGATCAAATCATTGGAAACGTTATCCAAGAGAAAAGCCCGGATTGCCCCGGGCTTCTAATGGTGTAATTTGATACTATTTCATCAACAACATTTTTGATGTTTGGGTCATATTTGGAGTATCTAATCTGTAGAAGTATACTCCCGAAGAGACCGATCTGCCATGAGCATCTTTACCGTCCCAAACAATTGAGTGTCTGCCCGACTGAAGACTTTCATTCAACAGAGTTTTGACCTTCTGTCCACGAATATTGTAAATCTCAAGTTTACACACCATTTCAGCGGGTAAAGAGAATGAGAGCGTAGTTGTGGGATTGAAAGGATTGGGGTAGTTACTAACTTCAATAGAGTGGTTAACGAAGTTTTGATTTGAGTATTCAACGGCACTAAACTCGTTTAATTGGTTCTGTAAATCAGCACAAATCGTGTTATAATCTATTCTGTTTTTTGGCATGACAGTGCATTCCAAAACATTTCCCTTTCCTTCTATAGTTGATAAATAATAGCAGTAGGCTTCATCTAACATTGCAGCAAGTAATTTGTAATCTGATGGTGGATTTTGAATTATAAATTCAAGATTGTTTATGGCGGAGATGTAATCTTTATTATATATAAATGACAAGATCTTCGAATCGATAATGTCATCGTCTAAATACTCGCCTGATATGCTATCTAAATACTGGATAAGGGAAGTATTATCGGCGTTGATTGCCTTATCAACATATGGCAGTAAACCAAGCGCAGATTTTGCTTCTTTCGTATCTGGATAAGTTTCTATAATATGCTTCAACGAATCCACACATTGATAATACTCGTATTCTGTCAGCAAGTTCATTGCGTTTGCCAGAATGCGCGAAGCAGGCGATAAATTGCCGTAAAATGTATAACAATTTATAGATGGGTAGAATCTTACATTATTACTGTGATCTATCGACGTGTTGAGCAGATGAATACTCCCGTTTTGCGGCGCTCCTAAAGCCATTAAATAGTACTTATCAAGGGTTTCGTCGATGTACCCATTATCAATGATTTGATTTATTCCACTGCTTCCTGATGGATTAAATACAGGAAACCCAGAATAAGTAGAAAAAATCTCGGCCCCTGAATTATTTTCTAATAGAACCCCTGATAAAAACCGCGGAGAGACAATGGAAAAATTATAAATCCCTTGCCCATCATTATCACTTATCACCGTATTGTCTAAGTTCAGTAAACAGTTTGATGTACGAATCCCATGAAGACCGTTATTATTTATTGTTGAGTTACTTATCCAGTTATTGCCCTGACTTGTTCTAGGGTAGTTTAAGTACACTCCGCCTAACCTATTGTTATTGATTTGACAAGATTGGATATCAATTGCTGAATGAGAGACGTAAATGGGTCCATCATTCTGTGAATAATTCGAGCCCACGACTTGAACAGAGGAGTTGTTTTCTACAACTAGTTGACCAGAATTGCTAAAATTGCAGTAATCTAACGAAAAATCGCAATTATTGAAAGATATTTTGTCAAGATATTCAAAATTAACATATTGAAAAGGATTATCGTTAAAGTCCTGCTCGCAATCATAGAAATATACCCCATCCCATAAAATTGGATTATCGGGGTCTTGGGTTTGAATATTGCTCTTGATTCTGAACCTGTGTGTATTAGAACCATATGTCTCGAATATGCTATTCCTGAATTCAACAAAATCACCACGGATAAGTGTTTCGCTACCTATGTGATTAGCATAATTGGTACCTCCATCAACAACATTTTCGACGTATGTTGCAGGGGCGTTACCTGTTATCTGAGAATTCCCACTTGCCCCAGACACAGCATGAAGAACGCTGTTATTAATGAAATGCAATGAACTACTGTTATTTAGAGATATGTTGCTTGAATTCATGTTAAGTCTTGAATTATCGAATTCTACACTTGCACCATTGTTGACATTAATTGTTGAATTTGGAGTCATTGTAAATACCGAGTTATCCTTCAAATTCAAGCATGACTCATTTCCGGATACTGACAGACTACCACTAAAAGAGATAGATCTATCATAGAACGTAAGCCGATCACTAATCGTATACCCGTTCAGGCTAAGATTAACATTATCAAGTGTTTGCCGATCTCGGTACAAGCACCCATTACTATGATACTGAGGATGAGTCCGATAATTGCTACCCCATGGATTATCATTTATTACTATCGAGTGTAGGTTTAGATAATTATTATGAGGATAAAGACCCTCAGCAAACAAATCTTGATCGGAAACTGTATCCCATATATCTGCATATTGATAAGCTCTAAACAACAACGGATTACCACCTGTTCCGCTTTGAGTAAGACTTAGCCTACTAATATCATTAGGGTGGGTATTCGCAGGAAATCCTGGAAAGGTATAATTGCCGATAAGTGGGCCATTATTCCAGGGTTGATTAATCAACGTTTGTCCATTATCAGGATCAATGTAATCTCGAACAGGATAACGCCCTCTTAATGCGGAAATAAAATAATAAGCAAACTCTCCATACCCAGAATTAAGATTATTCCCGACAGGTGTATACCATAATTCCGCGGGCTCCCTTTCAAGAGCATAATGTGTATTGCTAAAATTTGTTGAAGTAATTACTGTTCGATTGTGACCTGTTATAGGAACATCTCCATTTACATAACCTCCACTTTGACAACCCGTAGCAATAATCGTTACCTGCTTGCACCCATTCAAATTATCAAGTAGAGAATCAAACATAGGGGATGAAACATCTTCTGAATCCCAAGTCTGAAAACAAGATCCATACGGAGCATTACTATAAGATCCATGACCAGTTAAAAATACTATTACTTCGTCATCAGAATCAACTTGAGTTCCCAATGACGTAAATACAGATGTTAGATTAGCCAAATTGCACACATATTGAATATCTTCAGATGGACTACCTCCATCAAGATCTAATCCTCGATAATGGATTCCTGCATAGGTATAATCCCAATTATTCTCTAGTTGAGAATGAACATGAACTTGACCATAATCGTGATCTGCACCTGCTGAGAGAACAGAAATATGACTTTTGGGACATCCATATCCATTTACTGTTTCTGTAGATGTTAAAGTACAATACATAGCCGATAACTCATTCCAGAATCGTAGATAGTTGTTCGTTCCCAATGGTGTTAGTGGTGGATCTTGTATCGTTGCATTGATTAAGATGGCATATAGATTTTCATTTGTTGGTCTTGTATTAGTTACTGTACTCGGAGGTATAATTATATCCGTATTTGAATTAAAGTTAACAGAGGAAATACTATTAAAACCATAAGCATTCCCAAGAGGATATTGATCCATATGTATTTGATGTTGACCGGATTCAGAATCAATAAATACATATGAACACGCATGCGTCCACCCAAAGGCAGGAGCTTCATCAATAAAAGCAACCCAATTACTTGAATAAGGCGTTAAAACAGTGTGTCCCATCCCTGATACATTTGTATTAGCTGCAATAAGTTCATCAGATAATAGCACATTAACATTCCCGATTCTGTCAGTCACAATTTGGTTAAGTACAAAATCTCTTGCCCCTTCTCTGGTTATTGTCGCATAGCTCGTAGTGATGCATAGCAATAAACCCAGAACCAATTGAAGTGAAATTCTGTTCATGACAATCTCCTTATCACTTTATTTTTATTAACCTTATAGCAGACAATGCTCTCAAATTATCAACATATCTACAAAAGTAAATTCCATTTGATACAGGTCTGTTGTGTTGATCCTGGCCATCCCATTCGACACTGCACACATCACTATTAAAGTTTAATATACGTACCAGTTGCCCTCTCACGTTAAATATTCGAANNCAAAAGGGTTGGGATAACATTTTAGCTGTAATCCAATTTGATCATGAGCAGTGATATCCTCGATGCCAACTCCCGGATCTTCTACAAAATGACCCTGGCCGTCACCAAAGAGTATAATCAAGTAACTGCTGTAATTATCTCCGCTCATAAAAACCATATCCAGCCAGCCATCATTATTCATATCTTCTACCTGGGATCCGGTTGATTCAAAATCTGGATATGTTAACCACGATTCACTGAAAGTATAATTACCTAAATTCGTTTCCAGTCTTCTGCCAAGTTTGTAGTCAGCCAGCCCATCATTATTATAATCAAAAACTTGCAATCCACCGGCAGAAGTATAGATATGTTGATACATTAAGCAAATCTGCCCATTGATCAATTTATAAATTCTGAAAGGAAATTCATTACCCACAGATGGTATTTCTAAAGTAAAGATTTCGTTAATGCCGTCATTATCCACATCACCGAGCTTTACTTTGCTATGAAAATTGATGTAAGGTTCCGAAATCAATTGCCATCCATCATCAGCGTAATCGTATATTAGCAATGGCTGATCAGCAAAAATAACTTCATCCCTCCCGTCGTTATCTACATCTCCACAGGTAACATCTTGAGGAGAGAAGAGATTACCTTGATACAAAGGTAAATATTGGTAAGGGCCATTGCTGACCATAGCCCATACATAACCATAATTTCCATAGAAGATAACATCCCCCAGAGTGTCTCCATTTACATCGCATGTTCTCAACTTGATGTAACCATTTACTCCTGTGAACGGATAATCTGTATATGATAAAGAACTAAATAACCCACTTTGGTTGTAATACACACGTACATATTGAGATGATTCATCAATAGTGCAGCATCTACTCACAATATCAGGAAAACTATCACAATTCATATTGGCAAACTGGATATGCTCCTGTGCTTCCCCTAAAATAAAAGAAGAGTCTACATCAGCAAAACTTCCATCTGAGTAATTATATAACACAGTAAATGACGGTACGGTTGTACCGCTCCAAACATAATGCCCCACTACAATGTCCTTTAATCCGTTTTGATCAACGTCTCCAATATCCACTGACCAGATTGGCCTGCTCAGCGGAATTTGTATTGCCCAATTATTAAATAAAGATAGCGACAATATCAATGCACATAACGTAAACTTTGACATACTACAATTTTCCAACTAAAGTGAATCTGATTAGATCATCTTATTCACTAATTGAGCCAAACACAAGTGATTGTTTAACTCTGACAGAGTTAAGTTTAAAGCCTCTTGGGGGCAGTATGCCTCTCTTAGTGACAAATTCAATAAAATCGTCTTTAACAACAGATGATGTTAAAACTACAGTCTCTGAACTCATTAATTTCCTTTTTGTTTCAGCACATTTCCTTAAAACCTTCTTAGCTTTGGAGCTACTATCACCAAAGTCTATCATATTTGTATAGTGAAAATCTGTCAATCACAATTTCTGTCGCATCCTTATGCATCCGTATTTGTGTAAATACTGGGTAGTAGCTTCCTTGAATCGGATAGAGTATACAAAACTATTCGCAAGGAGATACGATGGAAGCAATGCTACTGGAACGCATCAAAGAACAATTAGTAAGACACGAAGGTCTGCGACTAAAGCCATACCGCTGTACTTCAGGTAAGCTGACCATCGGATATGGTCGCAATCTCGATGATTATGGTATCTCCCAGACCGAAGCTTATGTGCTCTTGGAGAATGATATCCAGAACTGCGAGAAACAGCTTCTGGATGAGATTCCGGAGATATATAATCCCCTGGATGAAGTCCGCAAATCGGTGCTGCTAAATATGTGTTTCAACTTGGGTATCGGTGGGCTGCTTGGATTCAACAACACCCTGACTTTCATTGGTTCCGGAGACTGGGAACGGGCTGCCAATGGCATGCTTGCTTCCAAGTGGGCAAAGCAGGTTGGTCGCCGGGCGATTGAGCTATCTGAACTAATGAGGAAAGGCAAGTGATACCGATCCCGGTCGAGATAGATGCCATGCTGTCTATTCTCAACCTCCCCAAGGAGATGGGTGATAACGGCATCTTCAAAGAACATAAGGCTATCGTTATGGAGACGGTTCGGTCTGTTGTGCTACCTGAACACTATACCCGGGCTATCCAGGATGATATTCCGGAGGAAGAGCCATTCCTGATCTCTTTTCGTTTTGGGTTCTGTTTCCTGATGCTGCACAGTACTTGTGAGTTTCTCAATTTGAAGACCCTGGGCGAGGGAATAGTCAAGACTGTAGGATTAGACCAGTCTGCCACCGAACTGCTCACAGGGAGCGAAATAGACGCATTCAAAGCTAACCTTGAGCTGAGAGCACTGACCGGGCTTCGTGATTATCTGAATCCTACTGGTATGCTGAGGTTGGATGAGCTGAAACCCCGACCTCCAAGAGTGATCCGGGTGGGAGTGATCTGATGCCGGATAGCTATACCACTCCTGATGAACTGATGCGGGAGATCTACCTGGCTATCTATGCTGCCTTGGAGAGCCGTCTGCACCTGATTGGTTCTGTGATCGATGCCGAGTCCCGCAAGGAGATACTGGCACAGCAGATTTACGATAAGGGCGACTTCTATGGCAATACAGGTTATCTGGTCGAGACTACAGATTCTGCCATGATCCTGAGAGTAGGCTCCAATGTCAAACACGAGCCATTTGTATTGGGTGGCAAAGTGCCTTCCTGGACTCCGATCGCTCCACTGATCGCTTGGGTCGAACGTAAGCACCTGTCTTGGACTGATAAAGAGACAGGCAAGCTGCTGACCGTAGCCGAGATCGCTTATCTCATCCGGGGCAAGATCAAGCGGGAAGGCATTGCTGCCCGTAATGTGTTCGCTGAGGTTATCGCCAACCGTGAGCAGTGGATATATCAACAATTGAATTCTATCGAGGTGAGTCTATGACCGCACATGAGAAGTTTATCGCTGACCGGAATCGAATAGTCGATGCGCTTTCGTTTTCCGATATCCCTACCATCCAGTTCAACAAGGATGCCATACCCAAAGTGCTTCCCTGTGCCATCGTGATTCTCGACTCAGAGACAGGCAAGAATGGCACTTCCAGACAGTATGTGAGTACAGACCTGGCATGGACAGTATTCCTAATCGTCAATGCGCAGAACGTGGATGATCCTGATAATGACTTATACCTGCTCAAAGAGAAGTTCCGAGCCATGTATCTTAAACTGATGAACCGGGACCTGCCTAGTGTGGAATACTATACCAGCCGTATCGATGGGACTCGTCTTGTACGTATTGCCAAGATCGACCTGCTGAAAAGCGGAACCGGAGCTGGCTCATGAGAGTGATGCGATTAGGTGCTTATAACCTGGCTATCAGTTCTGCTACTGAACTGCTGGAGACCAAGTACAAACCTGATCCGATTGACTTATCCAAGTGCACCCGGATCGGTAAGCAGTTGGTATCCAAGGCTGCCGAGACCAAGAAGGTAGTTTCTCAACCCTATTCGATGAGCAAGCTTCTCAATCTCCTGGATACCGACGAGTACCACTCCGGCTGCATAGATGCCCTCACTATGGCTACTATCATGCAGTTCGATTGCAAGAACAGCCAGGTTAAGTCCTGGATGGAAGCTGCCGAGTTTCCTGCCTGTGAAGATCAGACCACTATCTTAGGCGAGCTGATGAAGTTCTATCTGGCTTGTGGAAATGGCTTCCTGATCAAGATGCGGAACGCTCAAGGTGAGTGGATAGGACTGGAGCGCATGCTTCCCTCGGAAGTTCAGATAGTGGAGAACTACGACGAGTTCGGCTTCTTCAAACCCAACTACATCCAAGTCAAGAACAACCAGAAGAAGGACTTTGCTTACGAGGATATCATTCACGTGAAGAAGTCCACCCACCGTTCCAACGCCTGGGGCTTAGCCTGTCTGCCCATCGCCATCAACATCGAGATCTTGGGTGAAATCAAGACCTTCGATTACAACAACTTCAAGAATGGTCTGATGATAGACTACTTCGTGATCGTGGAAGGTGGCACACTCAGAGACGGCACAGTCACTGACGAAGCTGGCAATGAAGTGCTGACCGATGCCTATACCGAGATTGAGAAATCCTTAACCGAGGTCAAAGGCAATGCCAAGAGCCACTCTACGGTGCTAATCGAGAGTGAGAGCCGGGATGTGAAGATACGCCTTGAACCACTCAGACAGCAAGACCGGGAAGGTGGCTTCCTTGGACTCAAGAAAGACCTCAGGGAAGGTATCCTCGCTTATCACCGAGTACCTGCCAGAATCGTCTCACAACTCATTCCCGGGCAGCTTGGTGGCGATAACCGAAGCGATATGCTGATGTTCTACCAGTTCGTGGTCAGACCGCTGCAGAACCGCCTGGCTTTGGCTCTGGCAAACGAGTTCAACTTTGATTTTGGCTGGAACGTAAAGCCGGAGGACTTCAACTTCGGTAACCTGACCGAGGTGCTGCAGACTGCTGATGAACAGCTCTTTATGCAAAATCGCAATTTGTAGGCTTTGGAGCGCAATAACTATGTATAACTATTCAACTGACAATCAACTAAACAACAATACCAAAGGAGGTAGCGTGAATCGTAAACGCACCATTCTCAAGGGAGAACTCCGTAATGTGGAAGTCGAGTTAGTCTCGCTTCTGTTTGATGAGATGACTCCCGCCAATCAAAAGGGTTTTGTGGTCAAGAATGCCAATGGCAGAAGCTTTGAACACAAGATCAACTCCACCAAGTTCAAGAGTGAAACATCCGGCACCCAGGGACGATTATTCGTTACCCTGATGGAGCCCAACATCCACGATTCCCAGGGTGACTATTACACTCGGGAAGAGCTTCAGAAGGCCTGCGATCACTTCGCCAAACACGGCTTAGTCGGCAAGTGTGACGTCAATCACAACATGCAGCCGGTGCCTGAGTTCACTGTGGTCGAGAACTACATCCTCAAGACCAGTGACCGTGAACACTTCCCCGATACCAAGGTGGGTGCCTGGGTCCAGGTCTTGAAGTGTGAAGATCTGGGCAGTGAGCTCTGGCAGAAGGTCGAGAAAGGCGAGTTCAATGGTGTCTCGATCTACGGACGAGCCGATGACTACAGCGGAACCGAAGCAAGCCTGGCTGAGATCAAGAACGAGCTCAACAACCTGCGTAAGGTAGCAGAGCATAACAACAACTCCGAGTTGCAGAAGGGGATCGATAATATCACCGATCGCATTACCGAACTCGAAAAGAGCAGTGGATCGGTGTTGGTCTCTGATGCGGTAAAGAGCATCGAGAAGAGCCTGAAAGACCTCTCAGTTACAATGAGCAGGGCTATCTCCAAGAGCATCCCGGGAGAGCCGGACAGCAACCAGCAGACCACTGATCGTGAAGTCAGCATCGATGGCAACAAGATCATGGTTAAGGCTTCGCACCGTGAGATCTACAAAGGTATCTCCGATGTGGACTCCGGCAAGGCCATGAACATCCTGACTGCCAATACAACTTCTCTGTTTATCGATGAAGTGATCGGCAGTCAGCCGGGAGACACCCTCTCGGATATCTCGGTGCTGCCGCTACTCAAAGACGAGAAGATCGACGTCGGCCTGATCGATGACCTGGTCTTCAAGAACTCCCTCGATGGCGCTCTCACTGCTCAGAATGTATCGACTGCTGATCTCTCCGTTCCCACCGGGATACTCAATGCCGAGTTCACCTTAGGGAGAGATGTGGTCGAGTTCTATAAGGACAAGTACGGCGAAGATGCCTTCGGTGCCTATGTGGAGAACCATATCGCCAAGAAGACCGAGAAAGCTATCCGCTTGCTTCTCTTCAAGGGTGACCGGGCTTCCGCCACTGCCAAGATCAAAGCTCTGGATGGAGTGGTCAAACTGGCTACCACCGCCACCGACGTCACTAACCTCTCCAAGACCACCTATACCGATTGGGCGAAGCGTTTCGAAGCCGCTCTGCTTGCTTTCTCTGACGAGATGCTGGAAGAGCAGGAGAACTTCAAGTTCTACGTGGCTCATAAGGACCTGATCCGCATCCGGGCCGAACTCGCCAAGCGTGAGACCGGAGCCGGAGACCGCCTGCTGCTTGAAGGTGGCAACGTCTCCTTTGCGGGTATTCCCGTAAAGCCCCGTCTCATGGATGCCGATTACATCATCGGCGGTCTACCCAAGTTCATCATCGTCGGCTATCGCACCGATGCCGAACTCAAAGTCGAACACCACGGAAGCGATTGGAAGTACCACTGGTACATCCGTATCCGTCCCGGCATCACCTACATTTCCGGCTTCGTGAAAGTGTTCAAACTCACTACCTAGTTAACAACTTAAAAGATAAGGAGTATCTATGGACTTCATTATTGCCAATCAGGAGTTTCTCCTGGGTCTGATCTCGGCTCTGGTGGTCTGGATCATCTCCAGAACCACCGGAAGTGTAATCGATAAGGCCAAGGTCAACTCGGCTCTGGCTATCATCCTGGACATCATCCAGGACATCAAGATCAACCCTGCCACCAAAGACCTGGATGATTATGCCAAGAAGCAATTGGCAGTGGAGCGGGCTACCAAGTCCCTCCCGTCCAAGCAGACTAAAGTCATCCTCAAGGTCTTCGGCACCATCGGAGGAGCCATCGAGTATGTGTTTCACAACCGTAAATGGCTTTTCTCTATCGGCAAGGCGATCAGAGGGGTGTTCTGATGCCCAACCCTATTTCGCAGCCTATTTACCCCTCCAATATGACCGATGCTGATCTGGGGTTCAGCAAGCTGATGGATGTCTTGATTGCTGATCTCGTCTATTTCGGGATCGGCACCTATGATCAGACCTCCATCGATACGCTGTATGCCACTCAAGCTGCGGCCAAGACGGAACTGACTACCAACTTCGATCTGCTCGGGGAACTGGCAGAGAAGCCCGGGAAAACGGACTCCAAGCTTACCAAGCTCAAGACCCGCAACTATACCATCCCGGGCAAGCGCACCAGCACGGTCGAACTCAACATCTCAGGACTCTCCACCAAGCAGAAGAACTTCCTGGAGAGCACTCTGTTCATGAGCAAGGATACCACCATCGTAGTGGTCTCCAAAGAGTATGACAGAGCTGTGATCTTTACCGGACTCCGCTGGACGGTTGACTGGTCGGGAGAGGCGGATGGCCTCTTCAATGTAGTCATCTCCACCGAGTTCTCCGGAGTAACCTCCAACAAGATCTTCCTGCTCAAGGATATCCATGCGGGAGTCTGATCTAACAGCACTTCGCAACTACACTCTGAATAAACAAGGAACCAAGATGGATTGCCTGTGTAAACCTGAAATTAAAGAGAAAATCGATTCAGTGCACGAGGAGATCTACGGCAATGGTGACAGCAGCAAGTCACTGGTAACTAGAATGGCGAGAGTGGAGACGAACATGAAGATACTTCTATCCGTCTCCACCTCCCAGTTCTTCCTGCTGTTGGGCATTGCCCTCAAGATGTTCTTCGGCAACTGAAAAAGGACTATTCTATGAAGCGAGAACCCAAACTCAGCTATAGCCAACTGAGGCAAATACTCTGCCTCACTATCTCCAATGCGACCCTGAAAGCCAAGCTTGAGGACTTCCTCTCCGGCCAGGCAGCCAAGGTCAGTGAGGTGGAATTGCTGGAACTGATCAGCCAATCGGAAGCCGATAAAGAGCTGATAAAAATCATCTCAGGAAGAGAACCCGACGAAATGGATGCCCTCGAAGCACTGGAGTATATCTCCGCTTTTTTCGTCTATATCAGAGCCAACAAAGAGAGGTTCGCAGGTTGGCTCGGGAGTTTCGGATTGGCGGTAACGGCGTCTCCAAATACCCCTTCGAGAGGTTCGAAATGATCCTGCGTAAACTGGGCTTCACCAATGATGATTTCAACAATATGACTCTGCCCGAACTTTACCTTCGTCTCTGTATCACCGACCAAAAAGCATACAGTGGAGACGCGTAATGGATGCCATCATCGGCTGGATAGGCGGTAAACGCCTGCTTCGGAAAGTAATCGCTCCCTTTGTCCCCAAGGACATCACCGGGTATATCGAACCCTTCGGTGGTGCTGCCTGGATGCTCCTCTACAAAGAGAAGTGGGGAGAGCTGGAGGTCTATAACGATCTCGATAACCGCTTGGTCAATCTTTTCCTGCAGGTGAAGTATCATCCTGATGAGTTAATCAAGGAACTGGACTGGTTAGTAGCCAGCCGCAAGCTCTTTGGCGATATCCTGAAGCAGGAAGGTTTAACCGAGATACAGCGTGCTGCCAGGTTCATGTTTCTGATAACCAGATCATTCGGCAGCAAGGGTGACAGCTTCGGTACCTCTCAGAAGCGTGGCACATCCAGTATGTATAACCGCCTGGAACGCATCAAGGAACTCCACAGACGTCTGGATATGGTGATCATCGAGAACCTCTCTTATGAGCAAGTGATCGATAAGTATGACACCAAGAGCAACTTTTTCTATTGCGATCCGCCATACATGCTTGGCTATACCTACGAGAACAGCAAGCAGTTCAGCCATGAAGAACTCTGCAAGAAGCTGAAAGGCATCAATGGTCGTTTTATCCTCAGCTATGATGACAATCCTGAAGTGCTCAAGCTATACAAGGGCTTTGATATTAAGCACGTTACCCGCACCAAGGGTATCAATCGTAAGGTAGGCAAGAGCGAGTTCAATGAAGTAATCATCGCCAACTTCGATCTAGTGGAATCTGAGCAAGATAACTCCAAGGTCAAGGCCAAAACAAGCAAAGACATCAGGGGGCTTTCATGAACAGCATCATCTCCTGGGTAGGCGGCAAGCGACTCTTGAGAAAGAAGATCCTGCCACTCATCCCCAAGCATGACATCTACTGTGAAGTCTTTGGCGGTGCGGCCTGGATACTATTCGGGAAGAGTGCTAACAAGGAAGACTGGCAGCTTTCCAAAAAGAGCCGCTATACTGAAGTCTATAACGATATCAATGGTGATCTGGTGAACTTCTGGATATACATAAAACAGCATCCTGAAGCGTTTGTGACTGAGTTGAATCAGTACTTGGTATCGAGGGAGATGTTCGATAACTTCATGAAGCATGAGCCCAGAACAGAGTTGGAGAGAGCAGTCAAGTTCTACTACAACCTTGCCTGCAGCTATGGCTCACGATCTAAGAACTTCTGCGTTAACCAGGGCTACAAGTATATGCCCCTGAGGAATCTGGATAAAGTGAAGGAAGCATCGGAACGATTGCGCCATGTGATCATCGAAAAACAGCCCTGGGAGAAGATCGTAGCCCGGTTCGACCAACCCCGCACGTTCTTCTATCTGGACCCTCCCTATTATACCAAGGAGTACCTCTACGAACGTGAAGATGCTGACGCCTTCAACCAGCATGAAGAGCTGGCGGAAGCTCTAAAGCAGATCAAGGGCAAGTTCCTGCTATCCTACAACAACGATCCTTACATCAGACAGCTATACCAAGGCTGCATCATCGATGAAGTTGAGACACAGTACACAGTGTCTGGAGCGTTCCAGACTGAGATAGAGTTGCTAATCAGGAACTATTAAAATCATGAATTCCTTTTTCATCAAACAGAAGCCAGTGTATGAAATCAAGGGCATTCTTATACTTCATAGCGAATGATCTTGAATGCTTTAACTTGGAGAATATCTTCAATATGAGAATCCAATTGTCCCTAGATTTATCAATGTCCATACAGGGATCTACCCAACAAAATGCGTATTTACATACTGGTGGTACCCCGTCTTTGAATGGAATTTTGGGATACTCGTGGAAATTAGTTAGGATGGCGTTTTTGTTTTCTGGTTTTATATCCTTCCTGCTGAGGAACATTTCAACAGCATATTCTGCACTTGGTGTTAGAATAATTCCTATCCAATCAACAGCTTCGTACCAATCTGAAGCTTCATCAAGTGCTGATCCCATAACGATAGTTTGTTCTGAACTGAATGAGAACTCTCCATAACTTATGGCTCCTCTAAAAAAGACCTTATTATTTAACTGCGTTTGGAAAAAAGAGTTGATCAGCTCTGGAAGTATGACTATAAGCTCTCTATCGTCAATGTTAGCATTGATAGGCTTGTTTGACAAAGAAACGCAAACTATTAAAGTGTCAGACAAGCATAGAATATCTATTATAACTTGGTTTCTTAATCTATTTTCTATTACCTCTTTTTTATCGTATAGGCTCTTTTGGATGCTCTCCCAAATTGCGAAGAAGTCATTCCCAATATCCTTACTCACAAAATCCCGAAATCCGAGAACATCAAGCATCATGACGTATCCGTGTTTTGATGATGGATTCATAATAACCTCAATTACTGAATTTAAGTGCATAATGATAAGATACTTAAATCTGTCAATGAACTTATGCCCGATCTAACCTTTAAGCTCATCCTCGTTACCAATGATGCCAGTCTCAAGCTTGCGGAAGTCAAGCAGGAGGCGGAGTCCACCCAGTCTGTGGTGGAGAAGCCTGCTGCTGTAAAGATTACTGCGGAACAAGCTCTGGCTACTATCCGTGACGTGAAGATCGCAGTGGATGGTGTCCTACAGGTGGTGGGCGGTCTGGTCAGGTCTATGAACGGTCTGCTCGATGCCTCACTGGGACAAAGACAAGCCATGACACTGGCTTCAGTGGCCTTCGGCGAAGCTGCTGGTGAGATGGGCAACTTCGCATCTTCCATGCAGTCTGTCACCAACTTTGAGGATGATCAACTCCTGTCATTGATGTCCAAACTGTCCCAGACCTTCAAACTCAATAAAGATGAGATTCAACAGCTTGTGCCGGTTCTATTAGACTTTACCGAAGCCAATAAAGCCACCGGGATGAGCGTGGAGAGTGCCTTTGATCTCATGGGTCGGGCTCTGAATGGGCACACCGAGATGCTTGGCAGATATGGCATTGAGCTTGATGATACTCGTTTAAAGACAGAGGGTGTATCCTATCTGGTCGAGAAGCTTGGCGAGGACTATGGCGGCACTGCAACTGCTCTGGCTGATCTGCGCTTACAGAATGCCAATGCCTGGGGAGATATCCAGGAGACGGTGGGTGGTATGCTTACCACTCTGATCAATCCCCTCCTTAATGGACTGAAACTGCTCATGGATGCCTATAACAGCCTGTATCCAGTGATGAAGGGCTTCGTAGCAGGGATCGTTATTGCTGTACCGGTTATCGGCACTGTCACCACAGCGGTGACCGCTCTCACGGCGGCTTATCATGCCCTGCAGGTAGCCATGAACCCTGTAGCTGGCATCATCGGCATAGCTGTGGGTGCATTGTCTGCCTTGGGCTTTGGACTGGCTGCAGCCTCCACCAAGACAGATGAGGTTAGTGTTGCCCAGAGAAGCATGAAAGACGAGATCAAGGATGCCCAGCGGCAGGTATCAGTGGAAGCTGAGAAGTTCAGTTTACTGGCTTCCAGATTATTGGAACTGCGTTCTGCTACCTCCCTTACAGCCGCAGATAAGAAGGAGATGAAGAATGTCATCAAGTCCTTGAATGACAACTACTC
>MTKZ01003399.1_pt1 | contig 26960 bp, 22 predicted proteins | sample 1042781 | NCBI WGS metagenome assembly MTKZ01 (sample SAMN06212207, study PRJNA360539) | anaerobic digester metagenome | biome: Wastewater treatment plant; material: sludge; isolation source: anaerobic digester fed with sludge from wastewater treatment plant | place: Denmark: WWTP Viborg ... | reverse complement strand
TAATGTAGATATTCAGGAAGGTTTTGTTGCAGAAACTCCTGATCAGGCAGTAATGGTGGCAAACCAGTTGCACGATAAATTCGGATCGGAATATTTCGTGATAAAAGCTCAGGTACAGGCAGGCGGCAGGGGAAAAGGCGGGGGTGTGAAGCTTGCACGGTCAGTTGAGGAAGCCGGGAAGATCGCTTCGGAACTGCTTAATAAAACCCTGATTACTCCACAGACCGGCCCTGCCGGGAAAATTGTAAGGAAAGTTCTCGTTGCACAGGATGTTTATTATAAAGGAGAATCAGATATCCGGGAGTTTTATATAAGCCTTCTTCTCGACAGGAATAAGAGCCGCTATATCCTTATGTACTCTCCTGACGGGGGCATGTCAATCGAAGAGGTGGCAGAAAAGAATCCTGACAGGATTTTTACCGAGGAGATCCATCCGGGAGCAGGCCTGCAATCATTTCAGTGCCGTAATATTGCCTTTAACCTCGGATTGACAGGTACTTCATATAAAAATATGCTCAGATTCCTGGCAGGTGTTTATGAGACATTTACAGTATGCGATGCTCAGCTTCTTGAAATAAATCCTGTTCTGAAAACGAGTGATGACAGGATCCTGGCGGTAGACTGTAAGGTCACACTCGACGACAATGCATTGTTCAGACATCCGGAGCTTGCTGAGATGCGCGACCTGAACGAGGAGGATCCGGTAGAGACTGAGGCTGCGAAGCACAATCTCAACTTCATTAAGCTTGACGGCAATGTCGGCTGTATGGTGAATGGTGCAGGCCTCGCAATGGCCACTATGGATATAATAAAATTATCCGGAGGGTCACCTGCAAATTTTCTCGATGTGGGGGGGGGCGCAAGTGCTGAAACTGTTGAAGCAGGATTCAGGATCATCCTTAAAGATCCGGCTGTAAAAGCAGTACTTATAAATATTTTCGGGGGAATAGTACGTTGCGACAGGGTTGCAAACGGTGTCGTCGAAGCTTACAGATCAGTGGGGGAGATAAAGGTTCCTGTGATAGTCCGGCTTCAGGGAACAAATGCCGAAGAAGGCAGGAAAATAATCGACGGATCGGGACTGTCAGTCTGTTCGGCTCTGACTTTCAACGAAGCAGCCGGACTGGTAAGCTCAGTACTTAAGGGTAACTAAACTCATTTCCTGTGCGTTCCGTCACAAAATGGCATCTGACCACTCTTACCGCATCTGCAGATTGAAATGATACTGTCGGAAATGACTTTTTTATTCCCCGAACTTATTAACTCAAAACTGCCTTTGACAACTATCGGCCCGTCTCTTATAATCTTAACCGTGACAGGCTGTTCAGGTATCTTTTCTGCCCCGGATCCCATCAGCTCGGGCCTGCGAAATTTTATATGATTGGTTTGTTCGGGACCTGTATCTTTATTCTTCTCTTCATCATTCCACTTCCATGTAAGGGCTTCAGTCGGACACATATTAACAGTTTTAATTATCCTGTCAGTTGTGGCTCCATGCATATCAACCCAGGGCCTGCGCCCCGGATCGAATACTTCAATCAGCTCCCGGTAACAGTATGTTGCATGAATGCAGGCATCCGGCTTCCAGTATACGGTTATCTCACCATTCGTATATTTTCTTCCACCCGAAAATGATTTGCCTTTTTCCATTTATATTGTTAATAAGTTAACTCATTAAATGTTTGCAATTTAATATTTTTTTATAATAAATATTTGAATAATCAATCTTATGATTGCTTATATTTGCCTATCAGTCTGATAGGTGAAAGTTTTTTCTTAATGGTCTGTTTTTCAGAAATAATTATTGGCTTTGGCAGCCTGAGCAATCCACTTTCCGCTCTGGCCGGATTGATTGTATTTGTTTGTGCCATAGTAGTATACTTGTTATTCAGACTTAGGAAGACCAGATACAATCTTGAGAGAAAATGCATGCAGGTCAAAGCTGAAAACGATACACTTCTTAAAAAGCTCTCAGATATTGAAAAGCAGTCGGAACAATTTAAAAAAGAACAGATAAAGACTGCAAACTATTACAGGATGCTCATTGAGTCGGCCGATGATGGTATTTCTTTCTATGATAATGAAGGGCAGCTTAAGTTTTCAAATCCGGCATTCTATTCCCTGCTCGGACTTACGAAGGATTCTTATAATATTGAAACATCTGTAGAACTGATTCATCCCGACGACCGTGATTTTCATGTAAGACGGGAAGCAGAATTAAAGGAAAGAGGATTTTTTGAAAGTGAACTGAGATTATTGCACAAGGATGGCCACTATGTTTTCCTTTCAACCAGGTCGGTCAGTGTCAGGGACGAATCCGGCGAGGTAACAGGATCCCTAATAATTTCAAGAGATATTACAAAGCTGAAAAAGGAACATGAAGAGCTCATCAAAGCAAACATGGTGGCTGAAGCAAGCAATAAGCTCAAATCAACCTTCCTGGCAAATATCTCACACGAAGTAAGAACACCTCTGAACAGTGTTGTGGGATTTTCTAATCTGCTTCTGGCAGAAGATATTACAAAAGAGGTCAGGGAACAGTACTTCGAACATATTACTTATAACAGCGAAAAGCTTCTGCAGATTATCGGCGATATTATTGACCTTTCCAGGCTTGAGAGCTCACAAATTGAAATCATTAACGAGGAAGTGTCAGTTAACCAAATTGTCAAAGAGGTTGTAGATGAAGCCAGACAGGTTATCAGGAGAAATGAAAAGACGATCACTGTAAGCGTTATCACTCCTCTTGATAATAACAGCGACAGGATACTGTCTGACAGAGTATGGCTTAAGAGAGTCCTTAACCATCTGATGGACAATGCAATAAAATTCACTCTCGATGGTTCGGTTGAGTTATCCTATTACCTTCAGAACGGCGATCTGGTCTTTAAGGTCAGGGATACGGGAATAGGGATAAATAAGGAGAACCTCGGAAGGATCTTTGAGGAATTCCAGCAGGAGGTTGATGGCCATCATCGTCCGTTTGAAGGTCTTGGAATCGGGCTTACCCTTGTAAAAGAGGTTATCGGAAAGATGGGAGGTAAAATACTTGTTCAGTCTGAGAAAGGTATAGGATCAGTTTTTACATTTTCAATTCCTTACAGACAGACAGAAACTGCGAAATTGAAAACAGAAGATCTTCAAAAAGATCAGCCGGAGAAAAATCTGGACTGGAGTGCTTATAAATGCCTGCTTGTTGATGATAATGTAGATGTCCTTACCTATCTTAAACGGATACTCCTCGATACAGGGATAAATGTAATTTCTGCAAATTCAGGTGCTGAAGCTATTGATATTATATCAAAAACATCAGATATTGATCTCATTCTCCTTGATTTGCAGATGCCTGAAATTAATGGTCTTGAAGTCACGAAGGAGATAAGGAAGATAAACAGCAAAATACCGGTCATTGCCCAGACAGCCTATATTTTTGAAGATGATAAAGCCGGTATCCTGGCAGCAGGTTGCGATGCCTGTCTGATCAAACCCATCCTTAAAGACAACCTTATAACTGTGATGTCTTCATTTATAAAGTCTGTCTGATCAAAAGGGTAATCTCTCCGTTTTTCTTATTACTTTGTAAGCAACTTTTCCTGATGGAACAAAGCTACGCTGATATTATACTTCCTCTTGCAATTAAAGGGAGGCTTACATACAGCATCCCCTCTAATTTGCTGTCACTGGCACGGCCGGGTGTCAGAGCGCTTGTTCAGCTCGGGAACAGAAAGCTGTATTCAGGTATCATTGCCAGGATATATAACAATCCTCCCGGACTTAGTAAAATTCGTCCGGTTGTTGATATAACTGATCCGGTTCCTGTTGTAAATGAAAGGCAGCTAAAGCTATGGAGGTGGATGTCAGAATATTATATGTGTTCCGAAGGAGAAGTGATGAAGGCTGCAGTCCCGGGGATACTCTTCCCCGAAGGAAATACATCTGCTCCGGTTATAGAAAAATATAAGCCCAGAGAGGAATCTTTTGTACAGCTGACTAAAAAGTTCAATGATGAAGAACTAAACATCATTCTTGATAAGCTTAAAAAAGCTCCCGGGCAATCAGCTCTGCTGACATCTTATCTTCACCTTTCGGCATTTGGAACTGCAACTGATGCCGGACCTGTTAGGAAATCAGTATTGTTGAAAGATGCCGGATCTTCCGCTGCAAATCTTACAGGACTTATCAAAAAGGGGATCCTGGAATGTATCTCTCTCGAGGTGGGAAGACTGACAGACAGCAGGAATGTGACGGTACCTCTTAACAAGCTAAGTGACAGCCAGTCGGCGGTACTGGATTCGGTTCATAAAAGCTTCGCGGAAAAGGATATAGTATTATTGCATGGAATTACATCAAGCGGTAAGACTGAAATTTATATTCATTTAATAGAAGAGCAGCTGAAGTCGGGGAAGCAGATCCTTTACCTGCTTCCGGAAATTGCACTTACAACCCAGATAATTCTCAGGCTGCAGAAGCATTTCGGTCATCTTACAGGGGTTTACCACTCCAGATTTTCTGACCAGGAAAAGGTTGAGATATGGAAAAGAGTGGCTGATAATAATCCTTCCGGAGGATACCGGCTTATTCTGGGTGTCAGGTCATCTGTTTTTCTTCCTTTCAGCGAACTAGGGCTTGTAATTATTGATGAAGAACATGACGGTTCCTATAAGCAGCACGATCCGGCGCCGCGATATCATGCAAGAGATACCGCCATTATGCTTGCCGGATTCCATGGGGCAAAAACAATTATGGGATCGGCCTCCCCGTCAGTTGAAAGTTATTATAATGCACTCAGCGGTAAATACGGACTTGCCGAATTAAAAGAAAGATTCGGTGCGGTAAAGCTGCCTTCCATAGTTCTGGCCAATACCCGGGAGGCATACAGGAAAAAACTGATGGTCTCACATTTTACTCCTGAATTGCTTAATGCAATCGATGAAGCTCTCGAAAAAGAGGAACAGGTGATCCTCTTCAGGAACAGGAGAGGCTTTTCACCATATATAGAGTGTCCCGAATGCGGCTGGATACTCGTCTGCAATCAGTGTGCAGTGAATATGACTTATCACAAATCTGCCAGGAGCATGGTCTGCCATTATTGTGGCAACAGTACCGCGGTTCCATCCAAATGCGGTAACTGTGGTTCGCCGGGACTGGCTACCCGGGGATTCGGTACGGAAAAAGTTGAGGATGAGATTAAAATTGTTTTTCCTGCTGCCCGTGTTGCCAGGATGGATCAGGATACTACAAAAGGTAAAAATTCATTTAAAAGTATTATCAGGGCTTTTGAAGAGAGAAGGACAGATATCCTTATCGGAACCCAGATGATATCAAAAGGCCTCGACTTTGAAAACCTTACCGTCGTAGGGATCCTTAATGCAGACAACCTTCTTAATTTTCCCGATTTCAGGGCTCATGAAAGGAGCTTTCAGCTTATGGAACAGGTAAGCGGCAGGGCAGGACGAAGACAGAAACAGGGTAAAGTGATAATACAGACCTCAGATCCGCAAAATAAAATTATCCGGCTGATGTTGCGTCACGATTACTATGGAATGTATAAAATCCAGGCTGAAGAACGTGAAGCTTTCAATTATCCTCCCTTCTGCAGAATGATAAGAATTAACCTGAAGCATAAAGACCGGGCAATGCTGAACAACTTTGCAGGTAATCTGGGTGATGATTTGAAACAACTATTCGGCAACCGCGTACTTGGACCGGAATACCCGGTTATTTCCCAGGTACAGTTATATTATATCAAAACAATACTTTTAAAGATCGAAAAACACCGGCCACTTTCCAGGGCAAAGGATATGATCCGCGAATCAATTGAAAGGATCGAAAAGCTGAAGGGCTCCGGCGGATTAAAAATATCGGTTGATGTGGATCCTTATTAAAATTACTAAATTTGGATAATATAAAACCATGAGATGAGAATAGAAGTATCAAATGGTGAGATAATTGATAAGCTTACTATCCTTCAGATTAAACTTGAGCGGATAAAGGATGAGCAGAAGCTGAAGAATATAAGGAAAGAATATGATGACCTGCAAAAGAAGGCTGATTCTGTAATGCGCCGTGATAATCCGCTGTATAAAGCCCTTTATGAAGTAAATTGCGAGTTATGGGATATTGAAGATCATATACGGGATCTTGAGCGCCGTAAGGAATTCGGAAGCGATTTTATAGAAACAGCCCGGTCGGTCTATTTTAAGAACGACAGAAGAGCAGAATTAAAAAAGGAAATTAATATTGTCACTTCTTCCGGCTTTACGGAGGAAAAATCCTACGAAAAATATTGATATGCATCTTCTTGTGATCAGGACATCAGCTATGGGAGACGTTGCCCTGACAGTTCCGGTAATCGGTTCTCTGATGGTGCAATATCCCGGAATAAAAGTCACCCTTCTTACAAGACCCGCGTTCAAACCCTTCTTTAATTCAATTCCCGGACTTCAGATATTTGAAGCAGGATTTGATGGCCGTCACAAAGGATTATTCGGATTATTAAGACTTTACAGGGATCTTAATAATAGTGGTGATATTGATTGCATTATTGATCTTCATGATGTTCTGAGATCTAAGATATTACTGTGGTTTTACAATTTATCGGGCCGCAGAACTTTCGTGATCGACAAAGGGAGGTCAGAAAAACGGGATCTTATAAAGGGCAGGAAGAAGGCCAGACTAAAGCATTCGGTTTTCAGATACGTGGATGTTTTTTCTGAAGCCGGTCTGAAGATAAGACCGGAAAACTGGAGAAGCATTGTTCCGGTATGTACAGCCTATGGGAAAATTGCCGGATTGTTTGACGGAAGCGGAGCAATGAATATCGGTATTGCACCTTATGCAAAACATCCTCTGAAGATATGGCCCGAAAAGAATGTGATCAGACTGGCGGAAATGATATCAGGGAAAGTTAAATGCACTTTCTGGCTGTTCGGGGGTAAAGAGGAACAGGAAAGACTTTCAGCCCTGCAGGTCTCCATCCCCGGTTCATTAATTGTTGCCGGCAATTTCTCTCTTGAAGAAGAGCTTGCCCTCATGAGCAGGCTGGACCTGATGATTGCTATGGATTCTGCAAACATGCACCTTGCGGCGCTTACCGGTGTAAAAGTCATCTCAATCTGGGGAGCAACCGATCCGCTTGCAGGATTTGGACCATGGGATCAGCCTGAAGAGAACGCGATAAGGATCCCTGTGGAAGATCTCACCTGCAGGCCATGTACAATTTACGGAAAAGGTACCTGCAGAAGGGGTGATCATGCGTGTATGAACTGGCTGACTCCTGAAATTGTATTTGATAAACTGAATGAACTTGAAATCTTATAAATACTATAGTCATGACAAAAACCAAACTAATCGGAAAGGCCATAGTGATTCTGGTCTTTATACCTTTATTTATATTGATCTTCTTATCCGGCTGCGCTGAGATAAGGAAAGAAAAGAATTTTGATCCTGTCGAGCTTGTAAATCCTCTGATGGGTACCGACTCTGAATTCAGACTGTCGAATGGCAATACATATCCTGCAATTGCCCTCCCGTGGGGAATGAATTTCTGGACACCCCAGACACGTCCGATGGGCAACGGGTGGGGTTATACCTATGATGATTACAAGATCTTGGGCATAAAACAGACCCACCAGCCGAGTCCGTGGATAAATGATTATGCAGCTTTTTCGTTCATGCCTGTCACAGGGAAGCTGAAGATTAAGGAAGCTGACAGGGCTTCGTGGTTCTCTCATAAGGCAGAAGTTGTTAAACCTTATTACTATAGTGTTTATCTTGCTGATTATGACGTTAAAGTTGAAGTGACTCCGACCGAAAGGGCTGCCATATTCCGCTTCACCTTTCCTGAAAATGATTCTTCATTCATCCTTCTCGATGCTTTTAACGAGGGTTCGATGGTTAAGATTATCCCCGAAGAACGTAAGGTCGTCGGATATTGCCGTAATAACGCCGGTGGTGTACCTGAAAACTTCCATAATTACTTTGTCGCGGTATTCGACAAGGATTTCACCTCGGCGCATACCTGGAACGGGGAGGATCTTAATCTGAATAAAACTGATGCGGAAGGCGATCATACGGGAGCCATCCTGGGATTTAAAACAACTGAAGGCGAGGTGGTGAATGTAAAAGTGGCTTCTTCATTCATAAGCCCTGGGCAGGCTGAGCTTAACCTTAAACGTGAAACGGAGGGCAAAGATTTTGAGGCAGTAAGACGGGAGGGAAAGAAGATATGGAACGACCAGCTTAAGAGAATAAAAGTTGAAGGGAGGTCCGCCGATCAGCAGAGGACATTCTATTCCTGCCTCTACAGGATGATCCTTTTCCCGAGAAGCTTTTATGAGTTGGATGAAAGGAATGATATTGTCCATTACAGCCCTTACAACGGGAAAGTGCTTCCGGGATATATGTTTACGGACAATGGCTTCTGGGACACATTCAGGTCTCTTTTCCCCTTCACAACTCTGATGTATCCTGAAGTGAACAGCAGGATAATGGAAGGACTGGTGAATACATATAAGGAGAGTGGCTGGCTCCCGGAATGGGCAAGTCCCGGTCACCGCGATTGTATGATAGGATCCAATTCAGCATCACTTATTGCAGACTCATATCTGAAAGGTATAAGGGGATATGATATTGAAACGCTTTATGAAGCCATACTGAAAAACACCCGGGGTGTCGGACCTGTCTCTTCTGTCGGCAGGCTGGGCGCTGAATATTATAATAAGTTGGGATATGTCCCTTATAATGTTGATATACGGGAAAATACAGCAAGGACACTTGAATATGCCTATGCCGATTTCTGCATCTGGAAACTGGCAAAAGAGCTTGGACGGCCACAGGAAGAGATCAATCTCTTTGCAGAAAGAGCCATGAACTATAAAAATGTCTTTGATCAGGGAAGGAAATTGATGAGAGGCCGTAATGAAGACGGCTCTTTTCAATCACCCTTTAGTCCATATAAATGGGGTGATGCATTCACTGAAGGAAACAGCTGGCATTATACCTGGAGCGTTTTTCAGGATATCGCCGGACTGGCCGACCTTATGGGTGGAAGAGAAAAGTTTGTCGCAAAGCTCGATTCGATTTTTGAAGTTCCGCCGGTATTTGATTATTCATATTATGGTATAGTTATCCATGAGATCCGTGAAATGCAGATAATGAATATGGGAAATTATGCGCATGGCAACCAGCCGATCCAGCACATGATCTATCTGTATAATTATGCAGGTGAGCCATGGAAAACCCAGATGCATGTCAGGGAGGTCATGGATAAGCTTTATAACTATACCCCTGATGGTTATTGCGGAGACGAGGATAACGGGCAAACATCAGCCTGGTATGTATTCTCAGCTCTTGGCTTCTACCCGGTTACTCCGGGAACCGATCAGTATGTGTTTGGTTCTCCATTATTTGACAGGGTAACTCTTACATTTGAGGACGGGAAAAGATTTGTGATCGATGCTCCGGGGAACAGCAGCAGAAATGTTTATGTCAACAGCATAAACCTGAACGGACGATCATTCGATCTCAATTATATAACACATTATGAACTTCAGAGGGGAGGTAAACTGACGTTCAATATGTCAGGGGAACCCGACTATGAAAGAGGTACTGATGAAAAATCATTCCCTTATTCCATGAGTACTGAAACGAAATAGCGGCTGCAGAGTAATAATTCTGTTTATAGCTTCAGTTTGATGTTTATCCGTACAAGCAGCGCGGTAAGGCCTGCCATTGCCAGAGCCCAAATTATCGAACCTCCGACAACTATCCATGGTGATGATGACTGCTTGTAAATAAGTATTGGAAGATTTGTCATCCAGATCAGATGATAAAGGATGTCGGGTGCAAGATATGTCGTCAGAGAATGTTCGCCGGCGGGTTTTATTATTGTTGCCCAGGCTTTCCTGCCTTTTACATCAACTATAAAATAAATAAGTGCGAACAGGAGAAAACTTATACCATTGCAGATCATTCCCCAGCTTGGAGTGGCTTTGATTTTTGATATTATGAACCATTGACGAAGTATAAACCCGGAAATGATACACAATATTCCAAGGATTAAGAATATGGGGATGACTTTTTTATATTCCGTAAGCGGGAATTTCCTAAGGATCAGTCCGGCAATCATGCCTGTCAGCACAATGAACGGCACATTCCCGCCTGTCAGAACACCAATAAAAGGTTGTACCGGAGCCAGAAAATTAAGCAGTTTCAGTCCGGAAAGAATATTCAACAGTAAAAAAAAGCCGGTGGCTATTGACGTTTTCCATATAGAATCGCGGCACAGCATATAAGTAAATGCTCCGGCCAGATATCCCCAGCCGATAAGTCCAAGTATACCCCACCAACCGGTTATCAGCGAACCGCTGTTTTCGAGCTCTCCCGACCTGAATCTGAAAACAAGAAAGATGAAGATTGCCAGTGCAGCAAGCTTGTATCCGGCTATATTATAGATCCTCTCTTTAGGATCCCTGTAATCATTCCAGAAAATAAAAACTGCAATATACATAAGCAGAGCCCATAGATCTTTGCTTAATCCGGTCAGCTCCGGATTTACGCGGCCGGTATTCAGCATAAGCACCCCAATGACGATGAGACTTACCCAGCGTGATAGTATGTGCTTGCTTATATCTACAGTTTTTTCACCTTTTGAAAATCTCTTTGACAGGGCAAAAGGTATGGACATCCCGACAATAAAAAGGAAACCCGGGAAAACCCAGTCGGCCAGTCCCATCCCGTCAAAGTTCGCTTCCATGTGCCCAAGCCAGTGCGGAGCAACCTTCATGTTAAGATCATTTACGAAAAGCATCAGGAGAAGAGTAAGGCCTCTCATAATATCGATTGACTGTATCCGGTTTTGACTGGTCATGCGGGTGTATATTAAGTTACAGCTTCAGTTTGAAATTGATCTTTTCAAGAAGTATTGCCAGACCGACTCCCATAACAAGTGCCCATACAACAGAACCGGCAACGACCAGGATCGGCGGGAAATCAGTGTTTTTATAAAAAAGAAAAGGCAGACTTAATTGCCAGATAATATAATAGAACATATCCGGGACAAGGTAGATTGTCAGGGAATTAGCTCCCGCCGGCCTTAAGAAGCTTCCCCATCCTGACCGTTTTTTAACATCGATAAGCAGGTAGAGAAGGGCAAATAATACCATGCTTATCCCATTACAGATCAGAGCCCACGACGGGGTGGCCTGGATTTTCGAAATTATGAACCACTGTCTGAGAAAAAATCCGAGGATGATGCTTAAAATTCCAAGTGATGAAATTATTAAAAAGGCTTTTCTGAAATTATCAGTTGATTGTTTGCTGAGGATCAGAGTTATAAGCATTCCCGACATTACAATGAATGGTGCATTACCATTAATTATTATCCCGAGGTAAGGCCTTAACGGTCTGAGAAAATCCAGCAGATGTAGTTTTGATAAAATATTCAATGTCAGGAAGAAAAGTATGGCCGGGACAGTTTTCCATAAATTATTTCCTGCCCAAAGGTAAACAAGTGCTGCGACCAGGTAGCCCCAGCCTATAGTCCCCAGTATACCCCAGGGAGTGTATGAGAATCCCGAATTCTCTCACCCGCGGAAAATAATCACCATCGGAATTATCATTGCAGCCCCGAGCAGCCGGAGAGTTGTAATCAGCCAGGCATTCTTTTCAGTCCGCCTGTAATTATTCCAGATAAGAAATACCCCTGAATACATTATAAGAGACCATACGTTTTTGCTTATTCCTGTAAACTCACCATTAACATTTCTTGAATTTGACATCAGCACGCCAATGATCAGGAGGCTGATTGTCCTGATAATTATATGCCCGATAATTCTCATTGTGCTTTCACCCCGTTTGATCCGGTTGCCAATTGAATATGGTACTGACATCCCGACCATGAACATAAATCCCGGGAACACCCAGTCGGCCAGGCCCATACCATCGAAACTTGCTTTTGTATGTCCCAGCCATGCCGGTACACCAGGCATATAAAGGTCATTTACAAACAGCATCAGGACAAGAGTAAGTCCGCGCATAATATCGATGGACAGAATTCGATTCTGGTTTGTCATAAAACCGTTGTTTAATTGAGTATAAAGATTGTAAAATTTTATTAATTCCGGTGTCTGGTGTTCGTTAATCGGTATTCGGTGTTCGTTAATCGGTATTCGGTGTTCGGTAATCAGTAAGTCATTTATACTTATCGACATACCGCTTATCATACCGGTTACCGATCACCAGCCCTGAGCCCTGAGCCCTGTGCTCTGAGCCCTGTGCCCTGAGCCCTGAGCTTTCTTGCTCCCCCTCTCCTCATCTCCCTATCTCTCTATCTTTTACTCCCGGATTCAATGACAGAAAAGTACGTAATCCATCTCGATAAGATCCTAAATATCAGTGTAGTAACAAATCTGGCATATAGTTTGCATTAATAATAACGAAGAGCAGATCTTCATAAAACTTAACAAAATGAAAAACTTAATTTTTAAATCGATCCTCGCAGTCCTGATAGCTTCAGCGACCACAGTCAGGGCACAGGACTACCCGAGGGAATACCTGGGACTCCCGGGTGACAATCTTAACCTTTACGCGGTAATGGATCTGTTCAGGAATTCGGAAACCCTTGAAGGTTTCGAAAGAAATCTCAACAATCCTGCTTCACGGATCAATAATCTTGACCTTAACGGTGATAATCTGGTTGACTACATAACGGTCTCCGATTATATCAACCGGAAAGTTCATACGATTGTGTTACGTGCCGCACTTGGCAGAAACGAATATCAGGATGTCGCAGTCTTTACAGTCCAGAAGCTGCGCAAAAGAAAAGTGATGATACAGCTCATTGGTGACGAAGCCCTTTATGGACCAAACTATATTATCGAACCCTTAATTGCAAAGAGACCGAAACAGAATTTCTACTCAACACCCATATATGCAGATAATTATTCAGTAATAAACAACTACTACACGGACATTTACGAATGGCCTGTAATAGTCTACATCTATCGTCCTCATTACCACGGATGGCATTCCGCCTGGTACTGGGGTTACTACCCGGAATGGTGGTCACCGTGGAGCCCATATTACTGGGACTTCTACTACGGATATCATTCCTGCTGGCATCCTCACTACTACAACTGGTACCATCACTGGGACCGTCCGAGGTATCATGGATATCACGACTTCTACTACACCAGTATACGTCAGCAGTCACATCAGGTACATCAGAACATTACTGAAGGAAGGTACAGGGACACTTACGGGCGGCCTGAGCAAAGGAGTGAAGGTGCAGCGCTCTATAACAGAACACGCGCTGAAAGAGGCGACCCAAGCCGCAGGCCATCGGTTGCAACTGAAGCAAGACGTCCCGCAGGACAGGATGCTGTCCGGAATACTGAATCGAGGAGAAGACCTGTAGCAACCCCGGAAGTGAGAGAAACCGACAGGAGGGCAACAGAAACCAGGGCTGCTGAAGAAAGGTCAGCACAGGCCAGGGAAACTGAAAGAAGGGAATCCGATAGGAGAGAAGCTGTTGAAAGAGCAGCCGAAGAAAGAGCTAACCAGGCCAGGGAAACAGCTGCCAGAGCTGCTGAAGCCAGGAGAAGCGAGGTAAGAACCTCCGCCGAAGAAAGACAGCCAAGGCCTGAAAGAAGGTAAACGGTAACATATAATCAATCAAACCCGCAGGAACATCCTGCGGGTTTTCTTTTAACTGAAAATTGTAATTTCAATAATGGTCATGTACATTTGACAGACAATTTTTTTACCACCGGCAATAGAATAAAAAGATGGATAAGAAAAAAATAAGGTTGCTGATATCAATTATGCCCTCGTGGGCACTTGCATTCGGGACTACAATAATTGCATACCTTGTGCTGATGCTCACTGCCCGCATCCTCGGGGAATTCAAATCATTAAGCAGTACGACGGTCAATTTAACCTCCTTTATTATTTATGGAATTATAACAGGGGCAGCATGTTTTTTCATATCAAAGCGATATCCGCAAAGCTGGTGGCATGTGCCGGTAATCTGTAATATTATAGGTATAACATCAGCTTTCGGCGAACCGGGTTTCTTTACAGGCAACCTGTGGAAATTATTTAGTACAGGATGGATACTTTCTGTCATCGGAACAATTGCCGGTATTCTGGCCGGAAGAAAAAGGAATTCATAAATATAATTAATATGTTTTTATCAGTGATAACCTTTACACTTAACAGCCGGAAGATAAGACCAGTGTAATGCAATCTGTAAACGCAGTAAAAGATATTTTAAGACAGATTAATAAATAACGAAGTATTATGGAAAATAATGAATACGAAAAGGGAAAGAAGTTTTCTTACGTCAACACCATTTCCTATGCTGAAAAAGCTGTTGTAAGCAAACATGTGCTTAAAAAGGAGACAGGCAATATCAGTCTCATGTCATTTGATAAAGGAGAAGGACTGACCGAACACACATCACCATATGATGCAGTTGTACAGATAGTTGATGGCAAAGCAGACATTATCATTAACGGTACTTCCAATATACTTGAAGCCGGCGAAACCATAATTATGCCGGCAAATCAGCCGCATGCTCTTAAGGCGGTTGAAAAGTTCAAGATGGTCCTTACAATGATAAGAAGCAAATAAGATCCCTTACAGAAAAAACGTATTAAAATACGTTTTTTAATACGTTTTTTAATACGTTGATCCGCAAGCTCAGCTGATCTGTGAACCTGATTTAAATTATGTCGGATGTTTCACAGATTTATTAAATTTGATATATGATTAAAACCAGGACATTTTAACGCAGGTAAAACTATGGAACGACTTGGAAGGTTATTTTTATCAGGAAAATTCATAAACAGGGATGCTCAGCAGATTCAGGTTTTAGAATTCACTAAATTTAAGAAACAAAGGTCAAGACTCATCCCTCGGATTTTAATATCAGGAGGTATTATCCTGTGCCTGTTTTGTACAGGCTGCAAAGAAGCATTGAAAAATACAAGTTCACGGATTTCACTTTTGACAATCTGGGCTTGCCAAAAAATCCGCAGAATCCATGGTATTCAATGGATAATTCAATAAATAAGGATGGTGCAAACTGGATTGACCCGGGTCTGGGAGAATTCCTGAAAGATATGCCTCAATATGCAATGTTCGCCGGGGAAAACTTTGGGAAGCACCAGGTACCGACACTCCGTAATGTTGATAAGCGCCAATCTCCGGGATTTATTAAATGTTACGGGCATAACGGTTATTTTAAAAGCCTTGAAGAAATAATACATTTCTACAATACCCGCGATATATTACCATCCGTCGATGCGGTAAAAGATCCGAAACCGGGAATAAACTGCTGGCCAAAACCAGAAGTTACAACAAATATGAAAAGGGATGAGCTGGGAAATCTTGGACTTACATCTGAATAAGAAGCTGCGATTGTTGAATTTCTTAAGACATTGTCGGATGGATATGTCCCCGGGAAATGATTTCTATCATATACCTGAATAATATATAAATAAGTTCTTTTTATTATTTTTCCGACATATCTCAAACAAGATTAAATTGCTTAAGATGAAAAAGAATAATACCGATGTAAATAAAACAGTTTCTTCTACGTCTGAGAAACCCCTTGCCAATAAAATCAGCAGACGGAAAGCCCTTAAGGGTCTGATACTTTTCCCGGTTCAATGGAGTCTTATCCTTACCGCCGCAAGAGCCGAAGGATATTCCCGGCCCCTTCCTGAAGTCAAAAGCCCTGCAGGAAATAAATATCCTTATATACCTGATATGCTTCCCGAAGATGTATATACTCCCAACAAACCTTTCGGGATTGCGCAGGGAATATTCCCCGGCAGGGTAAGCTGGGTATGGGATCCTTCTTCAACAAATCCTGATTGCATAAATAAACCTGTTCCGGCAAATGCCACAGGAATGAAATATGATGCCTGGTTCATGGACAGGAACACAAATCAGGATGCCGTTGATAAAATGCTGGTAGCTGGATTGTTTTCAATGACCGGTAAGAAAAATGACAAAGAGGCATGGGATACAATATTCAGATATCACAACCAGAAACGAGGGAAAGGAGATGTCCCTTACAAAAAAGGAGAAAAGATATATATCAAACTTAACCGGACTTCTGCTTCGGGAGGTATGGATTCAGAATACAAAAGACGCGAAGACCGGCCTGTAACATTGTCGAGCGAGACATCCCCCCAGATAGTGCTTTCACTGCTGAGACAGCTTGTTAATATTGCAGGAGTGCCACAGGAATATATTTATGTTGGGGATGCAATGAGGAATATATATCAGGATGAATATATAAAATACTCCAGCGAGTTCCCCAGGGTTAACTATCTTTCAAGTTTTGGCTCCACGCATGGAAGGATACTTTGTACTCCAAGCAGCAGGGACCTTATTTATTATTCAGACAATAAAACGGTTATGAGCGACGGAGGATCAGATAAGATCTATACTGTACTCGAAGATGCGGAATATCTGATAAATCCTGCTGTAATGAAGGGACATGGTATTGCCGGCATCACTCTGTGTGCCAAAAATCATTTTGGTACACAGTCGAGGCGAAGCGCAGCACATCTTCATCCCGGACTGAACCTTAACCGGAAGGGATATGGACATTACAGGGTACTGGTTGATATCATGGGAAATAAATACACCGGTGACAAGAACCTTTTTTATATTCTTGATGCCTTATGGGCCGGAGCCGACTGGAACGGAATTCCGGTCAAATTACTGATGCCTCCGTTCAACAATCACTGGAGCTCTTCACTGTTACTGTCACTTGATCCGGTTGCAATAGAATCTGTAGCCTTTGATTTTCTCAGGACAGAGTTCACATACCCCGAACATACTGTTTCTTTTATAAGCGATTCGGGTGTTGATGATTATCTGCATCAGACTGCCGATTCGGGTAACTGGCCGTCCGGAATAGTTTACACGCCAAATGGAGATGGTATTCCCATTCCAAAAAGCCTGGGAGTTCATGAACACTGGAACAATCCTGCTGATAAACTTTATTCAAAGAATCTTGGCAGGGGAGAAGGTATAGAACTTGCGAAAATTACACTGTGATTATCACGATTAAGCAGTTGTAATATTCCCTGAGGTATAATTATCTACAAAATATTGGACAGTTATTTCTCCTGGTACTGCTTTCCAAACCGCAGTTTCATGGAGATACCACCGTATCTTACTCTAAGGTTAAGACTGGTAAGATCACTAACCGGCAGTTGCAGGAATGGTTCGATGAGCATGGTTCCTGTTTTGCTGTATGGAAAAGAGTATCCGGCCGACAGATTGGCTAGCCCCAGAAAATCTGTCCGGCTGAATGCTCCGTAATCTTTTTCAACTTCAACTGTTGAATAATGTGTTTCGCTTGAATATAGGCCGGATGCGTTATTGTAGCTTACTTTCGTATATGCATTAACCACATCTGCAGTGAATTGCTGGTTGAGATAGATCATCGTCGAAGCTCCGGCTGAAATATAAAATCCTGAACGCTTCCTGTCAATTATCCTGAAAACAAAATTCAGCGGCAGTTCCATGGTCAGCATGTTCATCTGACCTTCAAATGAGTACGGAACAGCGTTTGTTCCGTCACTAAGCGAAATGTTTTGTTCGTAAACCGCCTGATTAATTCCGTTTTCAAGACCGAATGACTGCATTGCCAGTGCCAGACCGGGGCGGACTGATATCTTTTTTGTCAGCTTCTGATCCAGATAAAATCCCACGGATAGTCCCGAAGCCGGAGAAATGGAACCCTTACCCTGTGCAATCAATCCTGACAAGCCTGCAAGCAGAGCCCTCTCTCTGAAAGGTTTTTCAATGTCACCAGCGTTGTTGGATGCTTTAAGATCTTCATATTTGATCTCCGCTGATGCAAGGTCATCAGGTTTTAGTTGATCATGTAAATCATTTAAAATCCCGGAAGGGATAAGAACATTTATGTTATGAAAGGAAATAAAAAGGCTCTCTGCATCTTCAGATACTAAAAGATTTTTATTGTGAACAGGGAACTGCTCCGTCCCAGGAATTTCCTGATGATAAATTTGCAGTTTTTCTGCTACCCTCTTCTCAGTCTTTTCTCCCTTTTCAGTCTTTATTTCAGCTGGTGAAGGAACAGCGGGAGGAACCTCTTTACCGGTTTCATAAGGTTTAACCGATGCTTTATCTTTCTCCACAGAAGACTCAGCTACGGAAGTGTTTTTCTGCGTAATCTGCCTTGTGGATATTTTTAATGCAATGAAAACACCCAGGCCGATCAGAACAACTATTGAAGCTGCCCTTGCCCAAAAGGGGATGAGTGTTGCGCGCCTGCGCTTCTGTTTGCGCCCCACAAAGGAATTCCATCCTTCATCAGCAAGGTGATCAGCATTGTAGTTGCTGAAAGCTTTTTTTACATTTTCCCTGAATATGTCGTCAAACTGCTTCATCACTCCTTTTATCAGGGTTGAAATTCATGTTATACAGATCCCGGAGCATTTTCTTTGCCCTGGAAAGATTTGATCTTGATGTGGATGTGCTTATATCCAGCATCTGACCGATTTCCTCATGAGAATATCCCTCGATCTCGTAAAGGTTAAAAGTTACCCTGTAATTATCCGGCAGCAGGTTGAAGAGGGAGAGTATCTCATTCGCCGACAATACAGCGCTTATCTCGGGTTCCTGTTCATGCGTGGTTTCCAGATCGCTTATAGGCAGTTGTGATAAATGTTTTGATTTCCTGCGATAATTATCAATAGCAGAGTTGATAAGTATCCTGCCGTACCACGATCTGAAGGATCCTGAATTGTCGAATGCGTCTATGTTGTCCAGCACCTTCATATAACTGTCGTTAACGATCTCCATAGCCTCATACTGGTCTCTGGTATATCTTAAACATACCGACATCGCGAATGAGAAGTAGCGTTTGTAGAGAAGCTCCTGTGCGCGGGGCTCCCCTTCCGAACAACGCCTGATAAGTTCCAGGTCTGATATTGTCCGTTCATCTTCATCTCTCCTTCTCATTCTTAACATCCAGATTAAGCTTCATCAAAATAACTTAATTTGGATGGTTTTATGACTGAATTACTCATATTTTCACTTTACCTGAATAAAACCGGATTGCACTTCAATCCGGTCAGAACCGGAAAAAGCTAATTAGTCAATAATACACCCCGGTTTTTTATATCTTTCATTTTTCCCTGCCGGTTATTGGGATCTGACTAATCTTAACAATGTTCGCCGGGTTGGAATAATTAAACTGGTATATTCCATCTTCTCCGACAAGCATAAGTATGCCATTCATAGGAATTACATCATAGGTAAAGAAATCGGGATAGTGGGCAAGCTTTTTGTTAATGATGTCAAGCGGATCTGACCTGTCATAGATTTTCAGTCCGGCCGAACCGTCACAGATGAACAGGAGATTACCGTCAATCCCCAGTCCGTGAGGNNGCTACCACCGGGTCACATGAGGTAAAATGGTCATAATGTGACAGGAGTCTGGGTTTTGTTGCATCTGTAACATCATAAATGAGCATGCCGGTAGTTGTACCTACAAACATTTTTTCCCCCAACAGAAAAAGTGTTTCCATATTACGGGAAACGTTAAGACTGTCTGCGATGATCATTTTCGTGGCATTTTCGACATTAACGGTCTTTAGCATCCAGGGATGAGCAATAAGATGGAGATACTTGTCATTGAGCATGAAGCGGGCCATTGAACCTGCAGTACCTGCACCGGCAGACCAGCCAGCCTCACTATTGGCAAGTGCCAGAAAGGCCATATCTCCCCTGTAAATCCAGCCACCCCAGCTGCCACCAGGCTCTACGTCCTCGGAAATATTCTTTACTTTCCATTCAACAATAACACCTTTGGATTTATCTACCATAGCATAAGGGTACCAGTGATCTCCTTCAGGAACAATTTCAGGAAATACATTTTCAATCCTGCTGATCTCAACCGGCTTATCAATTTCGGAGATATCGATTGCAACAAGGTCAATGAAGCTGTCGGCAAAAAGTATATTTCCCCTGATTGCCATATCCACATTACCAACGATATCATAAAAACCTACTTTCCTGGGATTTGAAGGGTTTGTGTTGTCAATGACATGGATGCCTTTTCCTATCTCGTTAACAAACAGAAAATTATCCTTGAAATAGATCTTACCGGGAAAGGAGATCTCCCTGGGTTCAGTGATACTGAAGCTGCTCCGGAATTCATTGAATCCCATATATACGGGTACATTTGCCTGGTAAGTAACCTTTTCCCCGGTATTGTCCTTACAACCTGACAAAGAGGCTGCAAGAACCAGAAAAACAAGAGATGTTTTAATAAGAGTTTTCATTTTTTCGTTTTTATATAGTTTTTGTTTAAGGTATTCAGCGTTCAGCGTTAAGAGTTCAGGGTAGGTTCCGGGTTCCAGGTTCCGGGTAGAGACTACCTCGCACCCCGCACCCTCGCACCCTCGCACCCCGCAACTTGCTCTGTGCTCCCGCTTTGCGGGATTTCGTCGTTTCACTCCTCAACCTGCGCTCTTAGCCCTGCGCTTCTCAATTCTGCGGATTCACGACCTGCCCGATGAACAGCAGGGTATTTGTTGTTCTTTCGCGTATCGCGAAGATGAACGATTTGTCGATAATGAACTGCTGTGGCTGCGGAGGCATACTTGTCAGGTTTATTCCTATTGTTGTTACAGCAGCAGCTTCAGTACCCTCCTCGTCAACCTCGACAAAAGTGTTCTGCTTCACAAAGTTGACGTAGATCTGGTTGTTGGATATCCCTGAAAGATCGGCCTGGTACGGATCGAATGCATTAACCATTCCCATGCTCTGCAACTGGTCATTGAGATACTTCTCGTACTCGAATTTGAATTTCGGCATAAAAACAATCATTTTGCCGAATTCAGATTTCCCGTCTAAATCTGCAGTGATCTGGCTCCAGAGCTGGTGTGTGAAAGAAGGATAAAACGAGCTGAGGGTTTCATCCGGGACTACCACAATCATTGTAAAATTTGAACGGCCATAGGGAATTTCAATGGCTTTGAAACCATTGCCGGAAACAACTTTTGAACCCACCTCGCCGTTCATTGTAGCAACTTCAACTGAATTGCTGCCATCTGGATAAAAAGTACGTTCCTCCGTCTTCGATTTATCAAACTGATAGCTCCAGTCGCCATTAAAATAAAGTGCATTCATTATGAACATGACTGCATTGGGATCGATCTCATCCAACACTTTTTGTATTTTACTGTTGGTATTGTCGTTAGCCCATTTATTAATTGTTGTAAGAGCTGACGGGGCATTAAAGTCGAGATCGTCAACCGTAGCCTTGTAGTCATTTTTCATCGTAGCAAGGAATGGCGCTTTGATACTGAATCCGTTTCGATAGAAGATTGCATTTGCAAGAGCCAGCTTAACCTTAGGATCAGCAATCAGCAACTGGTCGACAAGGCTTATATAGGCTTCGTTGATATCACTGATTTCCATTCCTGAGGGATATTTAAGTGTTCCCTGCAACTGGGAATAGGTATCTCCATCACAACCATTCAGCAGCATAGTGAGGGCAGTGCTTGCACTGAGGGGAGAGAGCATCAGGTTCTTGTTTCCCTTCTCAGCAACTTTCGTGAAAAGTTCTATACCGAATTCATTGCTGCTCTCGATGGCCTGTGGCGCTTCTGCAGTCAGCGTGATGCTTTTTGGTGTCAGATCCTTTTCAGGATTGTCATTCTTTGAACATGAACCGGTAAAAGTAACAGCAGCCAGACCCGCTAAGAATAATATTACATTGTTCTTCATAAGATTATCTGTTAAGAATTTTATTATTGGTTTATTACACAGAACTAATACGCAGATAATATCTGAAACGCTGCAAAATTTTTCTTGTTTTCAGAAAAAATGAAGGAATTAATTGATAGTGAAGGATCCTGGACGGAATCAGCCAGTCGGGGGGAAAGTTAAATATAATCGAATATCTCCTGAATGATCTCAAGACCTATATTCTTTCCTTTGTCCTCATATGTCAGATTATTATGCGGGTCACGCAACTGCAGATGAAGCTCTGAATTTTTGCTTTCTTTTATACTTCCCGACATTTCCCCTGAAACAGGTGCCTTGATGTCGCAAAATGAGTTTTTAATAACCCTACCGGGGATCCAACACCTGCCCGATAAACAGAAGTGTATTTGTTGTCCGTTCGCGTATTGCGAAAATGAATGACTTGTCTATAATGAACTGATCAGGCTGTGAAGGCATACTGGTCATTTTTATGCCGATTGTTGTAACAGCTGCAGCCTCTGTTCCTTCTTCATCAACCTCCACGAAAGTGTTCTGCTTGACAAAATCCACGAAAATAGACTGGTCAGAAATTCCTGAAAGGTTTGCCTTGTAAGGATTGAATGCATCCACCATTCCCATACTCTGTAACTGATCATTCAGATACTTCTCATAATCAAATTTAAACTTTGGCATAATGACTGTAAGCTTATCGAAATCAGCCATTTCATCCAGGTCGGAAGTAAGCTTGTTCCAGGATTCCGATGTGAATGAGGGGTAAAAAGCCTTGATGGTTCCTTCCGGGACTATCACCACCATTGTGAAGTTTGTACGGCCATAGGGCATTTCAATTGCTTTCCAGCCATTTCCATAAACGGCCTTTGAACCAACTTCACTATTCATTGTACTGACATTTACAGTATTGCCACCATCGGGATGAAAAGGCCGTTCCTCTGTATTCGATTTATCAAACTGATTACTCCAGTCTCCGTTGAAATAAAGGGCATTCATTATGAACATTACCGCATCACCGTCTATCTCGTCCAACACCTTTTCTATCTTCTTACTGGTATTGTCGCTTGCCCATTTATTGATAGTTGTGAGAGCTGAGGGTGCACTGAAATCGAGTCCCTTTATTTCAGCGCTGTAATCATTATCCATGATAGCCACAAAGGGTTCTTTGACTGTAAATTCTTTACGGTAAAAGATTGCATTTGCAAGTGCGAGCTTCACTTTTGGATCAGCATTCAGTAACTGGTCAACAAGGCTTTTATAAGCTTCATTGATATCACCGATGGTCATCCCGGAAGGGTAGTCGAGTGTTCCCTGCAACTGTGTATAAGTATCTCCTGCACAACCGTTGAGAAGCATTGTCAGTGCAGTGCTTGCACTGAGCGGGGAAAGCATAAGATTTTTATTTTCTGCTTGAGCAACCTTTGTGAATAAATCAATGCCAAAGTCATTACTGCTTTCAATAGCCTGTGGAGCTGATGCAGTAAGTGTAATTGTTTTTGGTGTCATATCCTGTACAGTATTGTCATTTTCTGAACATGAGCTGGCAAGTCCAAAAGCAGCCATTCCGGTTAAAACTATTATTACATTGTATTTCATATTATTATCTGTTTATAATATTAGTACCCGGGTTTTATACATAAAATTAATACGTTTAAAACCTCCAATACGCTGCAATAACTTCTGTAAGTTATACAATTTTCCTGACACCGTGAAGGTCATGCATTTTCAGCCTGAACGGTACTGATATCCTCCTTATTCCGGCAATGTATCAAGTGTCTTCCGGACTCATTTTAATGATCTTCTGCTTCTATAGACGATGTGACCGGTATAATATTTTAAATTATTTTAAACACAAAGGAATTCAATTAATTAAGTACATTTATGAATTAAACAGATTAAATATTTTTTCAAAAAATCCTGGAAAACAAATCAGCCAGCCAATAATTTATATATTTTTCTTTGGAATATAAAAACTTTACTTGGTTATACAGGACATACAGGATCTATGCCACATAATTATGGGCTTTGTTAAAACCAGAATCAAATCAATAATGCTGTGAAAATATTAAAATCCCTCTTATTTTTCTCCCTGTGTTTTTTATTGACTTTAAACTCTTTTGCAAACACCAGTCTGCCGGAAGGGATAATAGTCAGAAAAATCTGGGGCAATGAAAAACACAATGCCTTTACCTCACTGATAGATTTTAAGGGCACATTATACTGTGCTTTCAGAGAAGGTGACGGGCATGTTTTTGGGAAAGACGGAGTGACACGGATCCTGGCATCCAGGGATGGAATAAACTGGGAATCTGTTACGACTTTGAAAAAAGAAGGTTATGATCTGAGAGATCCGAAACTATCCGTTACGCCCGATGGAAGAATTATGGTAATAATAGGCGGATCTGTATATAATGATAAAGTTTTGATGAGCAGGCTGACGCATGTATCATTTTCCAACCGGGCAGGTAAAAAATTCTCCGATCCCCAGCCGATTAAAATATCGTCTGAAGCCAAAACAAATATGGACTGGCTGTGGCGGGTTACATGGTATAAAAAAACCGGCTATGGAGTTGTATATCAGTTAACAGACAATGAATGGTCTGTTTGCCTCTTAAAAACATCAGACGGAATTAATTATGATTTAGTGACCCGGCTTGAAGTAACCGGGCAGCCTAATGAAACAACTGTAAGAATTATGCCTGATGGAGAGATGCTTATGATGGTCCGGAGAGAAAGTGATGACCGCAACGGAATATGGGGCAGAAGCAAACCTCCATATATAGAATGGGAATGGAGAAAACTTGATATGCAGCTTGGCGGCCCCGACTTTATAGCTCTCGAAGATAATCTTATTATAGCGGGGACTCGCGATTATGACAAAAAAGAAAGATATACTGCTCTATTTACAGGCAACAGAGAAGGAGACTTCAGAAAGTTATTAATTCTTCCTTCCGGGGGAGACAACAGTTATCCCGGATTCGTATTTCGTAATGACAAACTTTATGTTTCGTATTATTCATCACATGAAGGAAATTCTTCAATATATCTGGTTGAAATTCCTTTAGCCTATCTAAAAGAAATTATACAATCTCCCGTTTTTTAACTGGTTAAAATATGGGATAATGTATACCTCAATCCGGAAAATTTCGTCCATAACAGCTGCGACATCAAAGAAGATTCTGATGATCATTCAACGGTAGATCCACCTCCGGCTCAGCCTTGTGATCTGAGTGACAGCAAGACCGGTTCCGGCAGGGCGGTTTCCTGCACAATGCCCGAGAAGTACATGCTTTCCCGTGAAATGAATTGCGGTATAGCAATACCATCCGTCGGGATCGTCTTCAATATTTTTAACCTTTTCCCATGTTTTTCCTTCATCTTTCGAAATGGTAACTGTCAGTGGAGTTCTTCTGCCTTTCATTGCCGGGTCTTCCCCTCCGTTATTATTCCAGACCATGACCAGATCACCTGTGGAAGGGATCCTTTCTATTGAAGCCGGAGATAATGGTGATTTTATATCACTTCTTTTCGCCGGGCTCCAGGTCTCTCCTTTATCACCTGAAAATGAAAGGTACTGGACTCCGGCATCAGTCCGGATGAACATCATGATGTTCCCGTCTTTGAGTTCAATCAGTCCCGGTTCCTGGGTCATAACATTATCGGGATTCGCCACTTCCTGACCTGACTTCCAGCTACGGCCATTATCATCCGAATAATAGCTGAACAATCGGCCAATATTGTTCGCGCGGAGACTTCCGGGCTCCTGGTGAAGGGCGACCGCAAACAAAAGTCTGCCGTTGTTGAGCTGAGTGACCCTGTCGTTGTTCAGCACAAAATATCCTTTTTTGTCAGTGATACAGGGAAGAGGATCACTCCATGTTTTCGCTTCATCCTTTGAAAATCTGACCATAGGGATACAGTCTTCGGCCGAATTTTTCCTCAGGTAGAATAGAGCGATCTCTCCATTCTGAAGCCTGAGAAGCGACACGGACATGACATTCATTTTACCTTCCTGTTCAATTATCAGGTGGCTTTCTTTATCCCATGTCTTTCCCTTGTTGGTCGAATACCTCCCGGCAAGGTACGCATTATCGTGGTCGCCCCCGGAACCACCTGTATAATGGGTATAAATGAACAATATCTTTCCATTCTTAAGAGTAATAAAATCTCCCTCGCTGTTTCTCGGATTTCCGGGTCCGGGCTCAAGTCTCAGGACTCTTTTCTTGCCGGGTGACTTATCGATAACCTTTTCAGGAATGATATCTCCTGGTGAAATGACGGATAAAAAGAAACATAGAATAAGTGTTGGCATGACAGGTGAGAATTATATTAATTTCATAATATTCAAACGGTTATTCAACAGATCATGATATTTCTCTTTCATTTCTTTTGACAGGAAACTAATATCTATTAAAGTCTTCCACTTTGGGATTGCTGATTCGATAGTTCCCAAGACTTTATCGATACTTTTAAAAGTTAATTCACATCGTTCTATTCCAAAATAGTCAACCAGGAGGTTACGAGTCAGCCGCTTCTTCATACCTTTCAAGGGGAGAGCGATTTCTTCAGCCTGTTTTTGTAATTCTATCGTGGAATTAACAAGGTCGTAACAAGGGGATAATCTTGTTTGATTATTATCAGTAATAATTGAAAAATTTTTCAAATGACTATCTTCATTACCAGTCAGGAAATTGAAAATTACCAGTTTAAATAATTTTATTTTCTCAACTGCAGGGAATGTGCAATAATTATCGACCAGCCTGACTAGCTTTTCCATGCTATAGTCGTACTTTGTGTCTCTGCTCAAGCCTGCCAACTGGGCAAAATCTTCGACAGGAACTTTACCATTCTGTCCTTTCCTGTCAAAACGTTTTATAAAATAAGTTAATGTATTATCCCCGGACCACAATAAACCATGTAAAGGAATCTCCAGACCGATCTCATCTGCCAGCCTCATTGTAAGGTCTTCATTCTCGGGCAATTGAGGATAATGCTCATGCTGAGGCTTAAGAATATATTTGCCGCCTTTATCTACAATGGTGAATTTTTCATCTTTAAAGCTTAAAACAGCGCTCAATTTTGGCTGGACTCCCTGAACAGACATTTTTGCTGCACGTATGAAAGCTTCTTTTCGCAGCTCTTCGGCTGTATATTCCAGATCATGTAGCTTCTTCAATCCC
>MTKZ01013730.1_pt1 | contig 26989 bp, 12 predicted proteins | sample 1042781 | NCBI WGS metagenome assembly MTKZ01 (sample SAMN06212207, study PRJNA360539) | anaerobic digester metagenome | biome: Wastewater treatment plant; material: sludge; isolation source: anaerobic digester fed with sludge from wastewater treatment plant | place: Denmark: WWTP Viborg ... | reverse complement strand
GAGCACGGGTTCTGACCGACAGGTCTCCAGATAGCTTTTCCCAGCCTTCCCTTGGGGGAACCCGTGACAAGTCAGGGCAGGTGTGGACCGCTTGCGGTGGATGAGGGTAGCTTCCTGCAAACATGTCCCTCACCCAAAAGAAGGGCTCTGATCCACTGCCTGTTTGACCGCCAGGTCTCCATCAGTTGTAGGTCGGAATGAGACCGCCCTGCACCCTTCACCTCACAACCAACCATCGCGGTCTCACTCCGACAAAAAAAGGCGGGTTCAATAGCGCAACCCGGCCTTCAAAAGAGTTTGGGGGCTAAACAAGCTTTTATTCTTGCTTAGCCCCGGTGAATGTGTTTACTTAAAGAAAATCAGCGGCTGTATAGTCAGGGCCGGCAGATCCACAATCAAGTCATCATAGGTGAACAAATCTCCGTCCAGGGAAGTATTGAAAATATACTCCATACCCAGGAACGGATTCCCGACCTCAAAGCCGATTAGGTTTCTAGTCGTATAGTACACACCAACGTAAACAATCCGCTCACTTGAGGACGTATTAAAGTTGATCGAGATAGTGTAATCCGCCGCTATGTTCACTGTTGCCAGCGAGGGTGAGAGATTAGCGCAATTCTCGTCATATAGGGTCACGGTCGGGATCATGCCCGGGTAGCTATCTCTATCCTGTGCAATTTGGATCACAGAAGCATCAGCCGGAACATATGCCTTGACGTAGTAATAGAAGGCAGAAGGCGTGACTTTCTTGATGGTTGTCACCTTCGTTCTTTTATTGTAAGCAGTAGTGATGAGCAGGTTCTCCAAATCCGGTGCAGTTTTTGTGGCAAACGCGCTGCATTTGGTTCGGGTTGTGGTGACCTGAGAGCGCACGTCCACAATCGCATTGGTCACGACTACCTCAGCATAAGCTGGGCTGGGTTCACTGATGGTCACTGAGGCACTTACAGGACTAAAAGTTGGGAGTCTAAAAACCCAACCTTCAGGTGCTGCTGGCAATACCACTTCATACACAGTGCAGGTCGTTCCAACCGGGATGCCCGTGACAGATTGTGAAGCTCCAGCAGCCAGGGAAATTCCACCGCTATGGTTTGCATCGTCGCAGTCATAGGTAACAATAAAGTCCCCGTTATATCCTGAGGTTAGTGGGTCAAAGACTTTCGTGATCTTCAGCTCACCTGTTTGAACAACATCTTCAACAATGGTGTTGGTGACAACAACTTCAGAAGGTACCAGGCTGATGACCGCGGTTCCATTGTACGGATCATAAGTCGGTCCGTTGAAGCTCCATCCTTCCGGCGCGGCTGGCAACTCACCTTCACTGACATGGCAGGTAGTGCCGGTTGGGATGCCACTGATCGTCTCAAACTCTCCTGCAGCGAGGGTAACCGTGCCATCGTGGGCTGGATCATCGTCACAGTCGTAGGTAATGGTAAAGTCGCCGGTAAAGCCCGAAGTCAGTGGATCAAAGACCTTGCTGATCTTGAGCTCGCCCAAATCGCGGCTGATCGAGTTGGTGACGGTCACCCAGGCGGTGGCGGGAGCCATTATTTCACTGCCTCCCAGTGTTCCGATCACCACGCTCACGGTTCCGCTGGCAGGGCTAAATATAGGTTCTCCAAAGCTCCAGCCTGTTGGCGGAGTTGGGAGGTTAGGTTCTGTAATGGTACAAATCGTACCGGTCGGAATACCTGTGATCGTCTCGGAGGTATCAGCGGCAAGGTTAACTGTGCCGTCATGAGCTGTACCATCATCGCAGTCATAATCGATCGCGAAAGTGCCCTCAAACCCTGAGGTTAGCGGGTCAAAGTACTTGGTAATGGTTAATGTTCCAGTGTCACGGCTGATAGTATTGGTAACGGTAACCTCAGCATAAGCCGGGCTGGCTTCTGTGATGGTCACAATGCCTGTCTCAGGATAGAATGTGGGTAAGCCAAAGCTCCACCCGGTTGGCGGGGTCGGAAGGGTAGGTTCCGTTACAGTACAGTTTGTGTTTAGAGGGATACCAGTAATCGTATCGGACCCACCCGCCGCGAGATCCACAGTGCCACTTGTGCCGTCGTCGCAGCTGTAAGCGATGGTAAAGCTGCCTGTGAAAGTAGATGCCAGCGGGTCAAAGACCTTGGCGATCATCAGCTCACCTGTAGCCTCACTTTGCTCCAATTCATAAGCCCCAATATCGCAAGCTGTTCCCTGCGGGCGCAACACACCGCGTTGATCAATGTCTACTTCGCAGGTTGGAGCGGCGTCAATGGCTGGAGATCCTGTAAGTAATGCCATGGTTTGTGTGGACCCGGGCGTATTCCAAGCCAGCGCGCCCAGGACCGGATCAAGTGGATCCAATGCATCACCAACCTGGTCACTCCAATCCCAAATAGTTGTTGAACCAGTCGGGTCGCCGATTAGGTTGCCGCCCAGGGAAGTCGCCTCACCATAAATATCCGGCCATTTATCATGCCCTGCTGTCGCCGGGTCGGTCATGTCGATATTGCCAGCTATGATGCTGTTCTGAATATTAACCAGGTTATCAGAACCTTCTACGGTTTCGATGTAGATGCCAGCGCCACCGCCGCGTTCTTCATAGGGATCTAAATAATTGGCATTGGAGATGTTCCCGCTTACTGTGGTGTTAATGAGGCTGACCACGCTCTCCGGTCCCACGTAGAGACCGCCGCCAAAGTTGTTGGTGATATTACCGCTGACGGTGGAGTTGACCAGCGTGGTTGTGGCACCGCTATAAGCAGTGGTAACACCTGCCCCACCCAGTGAGCCTGTGCCTTCATTACCGGTAACAGTACAGCGGTTCATGGTGAGGTGAGATCTTTCATTGAAGACTCCGCCGCCAGCATAGGTGACAATGTTGTTGGGACCGATGACACAGTCGTTCATGGTTAAATTGCTGCCGTCCAAAACAATAACGCCTCCACCAGAATCGGCACGCCCATCCCTGATGGTTAGTCCGTTAATGGTAACTGTGACGGGTGGGATTTCAAAGCCACCTACAGTGAAGACACGGTCGTGCGTCCAGGGTTCTAAATCTTCAATCTCTGCTCCACCGCTAATGGCGAGCAGGTCCGCACCCGGACCATTGATGACCAGGCCTTTATCGATCAAGATATCACTTCCACCCAAAATGATGGTGTCTGGATAGGTAAGGTTAAATTCGATGATATCGCCAGGCCATGATGCATCAACAGCTTCACGCAGGCTGCAGTGTGTGGCATCGCAGCCAAAGTCATCGACGACATCATCCGTTGCATTAACCGTCCACGTGACAGGGGCATGCAATTCAATAGATACCGTCCCTGGTAGCGAATACTGGTGCGTATCAAATACAGAGAAGGTAAAGCTATCCGTTGTCCCGGTGATTTCCTGATTGGGTGTGTACTCCACCTCAAAATAGCAAATTCCATAAGGTTCACCAACTTCAGGATCTTCAAGATAACAATTAACCTTTTCTATGTCACCCAGGGTTCCCTGGGTGGGTCCGGTTCCGATAAAAGCACTTAAGCGATCAATGGTGTAATTGTAGAAATCGGGATCGGTGGCTGATAGGATGATCGTGCTGGGCAGAATGGTGGAAACTGAAGCACTGCTCGACTGAGCAGTCGGGGGAGTGTTTGGCGCTACATAAAGGGGCACCATGGCAGCGTTTGAGAAACTCCCTTGACCGTCATCGACGGTGTAGCTGAAGTAATCGTAACCCAGGTAAGTTTCCGTGGGTGGTGTATAAACGACGCTCGCCTTGCATAAATAGACACCCCAATCTGCTAAAAATTCACACATAGAGGAGGAAGGTATGCCAAAAGTTCCATGCTGTTCAGGATTTGTTACGATGGTAAAGTTTAGAGGGGAATGCCCCTCAAGAGCAACGCCTTCAATTTCAATTGTTGTTGTCTCGGTGTCAGATGCCAACCAATCTTCAATACTAACTGGAACCATTACGTAGCTCACAACATACAGAGTGGAGTAAGTCCCGGTATTACCTTGATCATCAGTGACCCAGACCTGGACTGTGTAAGTGCCAGCTTCTGTATAAATATGCTCTGGAAAATTGCAATAATCGTAGCCGCAGTAATCGGCATCATCGATTATTCCGTCTCCCCAGTCCACCGCGGCGGTATGAGAACCGGAATCCGGATCTGTAAAATTCACATTAATCCATGTGGGCATTCCTGGGAAGGTAGGTTCGATAAAAATCGCTGTAATTTTTGGAGAAACATATTCCAGGAGCTGGAAGGCAAGATTCCCTGAGCTTAAAGTTGGCGAAGTGGCTCCATCTGGATAATAAGCATAACTTCCTGATGTACTGGCTGCAGATGACCAGTAAAGCTCCGAATCCCCTTGGATCCTGATCCAGTAATGACCTGGACCTAATGTAGTATCGTCCATAAAGCTGTGGCGATAGGTACAGTAAGACTGAGAACAAACAAGAGGATCTTCTACGGTTACCATCGAGGTGTTACCATAACTTGAGATTGAAGCGCCAGGGATGTCATTGCCGCTTCCGTCTGTAGTATTTTCGTAGTATCCAAAATAAATCATTGCTGGAGCTGCGGTAGAAGACCAAAATTCTACCTGGCGAATCGTCGCGGTTTGTGTCAACACAAAATCATCATACAAGGACTGGACGCCAGTATAAGAAGGTTGCTGGCTTTCACCGCCGGGCAACTGCTGCCACAGACCAGAGGATTCAAGCTCAAATGATCCAATGTCGCAGGCACTTCCCTGAGGTCGGGAGACGCCGCGCTGGTCCTCAGATACTTCGCATGTCGGTGCCGTATCAACAGCCGGGCTTTCTGCATCCAGTGCAAAGTAGTGAGTTAGCCCATAAGTCCATGGACCTTCTGGCAGATCGGGAACGTCAGGCACAAATATGACAATCGAATCCAACGAGGGTTCGATCGGTTCAGCTTCTGTTCCAACCAGATCGCTGCCGACCCATCCGCTTGAACCAGTGCCATCCCCAATCAGGTTGCCACCCAGCGAGGTAAATGTACCCATAACATCATCACTTGGAGTATGGTATGAAGGATCGGTTAGGTCGACATTATAAGCAACGATACTGTTTTGGATATTGATCGTCGCATCATAGATATAGATCCCACCTCCACCGCCCCAGGGTTCATCCAGGTAATTCTGGTTAGCGGTATTCCCGCTGACCGTGGAATGGATCAGGTTGACTGTTCCTCCGTAGGCAGCATAAATACCTCCACCAAAGTTGTTCGTTATATTTCCGGTGATAGTGCTGTTGATCAAAGAAGTGGTTCCGTATGCCGAGAAAATTCCCGCGCCGCCCTCGGAGCCCGTACCATGATTTTCCACAACCGTGGAACGATTCAGGGTGAGATTCCCACCCTCGTTGGCTATACCACCGCCAGCGTATGTGACGACGTTGTTTGGTCCAATGATACAATCATTCAGGGTTACATTTGCATTTGGCCCAACGATGATCCCAGCGCCTTCGCCAGCACGTCCGTCTCGGATGGTCAACTCCGAAATTGTGACTGTTACTGAATTCAAACCATTCGAATTCCAGTCATAGATCTCAAAGACCCGATCATGATAATACGGCTCTGGATCGTCAATGTCAGCACCACCACTGACGGCGAGTTGATCAGCTCCAGGACCATTAATTGTGACATCTGTTTCGATCGGGATTTCCCCGTTCTCCAGCGTGATAGTGGCAGGCAGAACCCCAGAAGCAAACGTAAAGTCGATTGTATCGCCAATCAGCGCGGCATTTACCGCCTCTCGCAGGCTGCAGTGAGTTTCATCGCATAGCCCATCATCGAGATCATCAAGCGCATTTACATGCAACGTCTCCGGAACATGAACTAGCACCGAGACGGTTGCGATATTTGAGTCGAAGTGTGAGTCATTGACATGGAAGGTAAAGCTGTCCATGATAGCACCAGTATTGGGTATGTATTCAACAAGGGCGATGCATTCTGACCAGCATGAGTAGTCATCACATTGCGTACCGCAATACGGGCGGCTCACTGCGCCGAGCGTACCGTTGGAGACATCACTGTCAATTGTGAACGTCAGGTTGTCGGTGGAATAATTGTACTCATCGGGGTCAGTTGCAATTAGGACGATGGAGGTGGGGCTGGTATCGCGCACTATAGCATCACTATCATGAGCAATTGGCGCAACGTTGGCATGCACCCAGAGACCAATTGTCGCGGGATTTGAATCGCTGTTCACACCATCGTTGACACTGAAAGTGAAGCTGTCGTTCCCGACTAACAGTGGGTCGGGTGTTATTGGTGTGTACAAGACGGTTGCCCGGCAAACCATATGGTTGGGTGGTTCCTGGGCTACGGCGGCTGAGAGGGCCATTTTTTGAGCATCAGACATCTCGCTACTATCAATGACAGCACCAGAGGATCTCTCAATCTGATAACCTGTTTCACGGGTCATTAGCCCTAAGGGACCTTCTCCCTCAGACAACTCACAGCTAACAAGTGTAGGAGTTCCGAGGTTGCCATAGTTCGGACTAGTCGCGATTGTAAAGTTCAACGGTGTGTGGCCTACGGACGCGTACCCCACCATCTCCACAGTTGTTGGGACGGTATTGGAGATTAACCAGTCATAATAATCAACGGCATAGAAGTAAACCACGTTGAGGTCAGAACTACCTTCCGTTGAACCAGGCACACCTACTTCAGTGACGGTAACGATGATCGTAAAGGATCCCATGGTCTCATAAGTATGGGCCGGGAGTAAACATGTAGTTTCACCCGAAACAGATGTGACGGTCTCTGTTGGGCTGCCATCACCCCAATCAACGACACAGGTGTATGGACCATCACTATAATCATAGATATAGACATAAGGATAGACCGGGTCACCGACAAGCGAAGGCTGAGGGTAAACGTTAACATAGACATTCATTGGAGGACTGTTGGTTACTGTCACCCATTGTGCGTCGTATATGTAGTCAAAGATGGCAGGTTCCCAGATGCGTAAACACACCTGGTACTCTCCAGCGCCGTTAAATGGGATGTTTGAAGGGTTTTCCCACCCAGCATAATAGGAATTGGATTCGCAGGTATCACCGGGATTATAGCCTCGGTACCAAGTGTAGTCAGAATATCCCGAGATAGCGGTAAACGTTGCTGACCCACCCTCGGGTGGTTCAGCTGGATCCCAGGTGAAGAGATGCTCAGGGAGGACCGTCAATGAGTAAGTGATTGACTGGGTAATCCCGTTGGCATCCACTGCCTGTATCACGATATCAGGGAAGGTGCCAGTCTCAGTGGGAGTCCCTGTAAACGTATCGGTATCCTGATCAAAGGTAATCCCAGCAGGCAATGTTCCCGAAGAAAGGGTCAGTGCATAAGGGCTTGCCCCTGCGCTTACAGTCACAGTTTGACTATAGGCTTGGGTCAATCTGGCAGGTGGGAGCTCGCCAGGGTCAAATACCAACTTTGGATCGACGACCCAGGTGTAATCCTGACTGCCATCCGCCCAACCTTCAAACCCATATACATAAACGGTAAAATGGTAGGTACCTGCTGGTAAAAGGACATCATTTACGCTTCCCCAACACTCAAGTTCGCCAGTGTTAGAGTATAGGCTGCAATTTCCAGGGATATCTGTGGATGTCCAACTCCACGAAACCTGGTCATTACCCAATGCATTCCCATTAGCGTCATAGGCTGTGAATTGCTGAGAATAGTAAGTTGCAGCCACGCCGTTGGGTATTGTCTCGGGTGAAATTGTGAGTGTTTCATGTGTGCAAACCGGCACCGATGCAGGGGGATTTGTATCATGCTCATCGCATCCCAGCAAAGGGTAGTTAAGGAAATAGTCATCGTTTGAGCAGGGGCTGTGGGGTGACACTCCACTCTCGTTTCCTATCCACAACCAGGGCACTGAGACATCTGTGGTTGTCGTTGTGCCAGCACTCACATCCCAGCAGTAAACCGCGGTGCAGCTATCAGGAGCGTTTTGGGCACGACCATCGGAGACATATTTACCTTGTGGCCATTCCGATTGCGTCAGACTTCCAAAAGTTCCTCCATCGGTGCAGGTTTGAGAGATGGTCTGTGTGCCATACTGGTACACAGTCCAGTCATCTGGGAATTTCATGACCACTCCCTCCGGGTCCTCCCCATCGGTTGTTGTTGTTTCGAGACTAAAACAGAGCATTTGTCCGCGACCTGGGATGTAGCAGGCTGCGCCATCGGTTCCTGCTGAGGGAGCAAAGTCCACATGCGATCCGCCCAGATCAGCCACCGCGGGTGTGCTGCCTGAAATAACTAGCAGGCAACCCAAACCAAGCACAAGAAATACCCAACGGTATTTCCTGAGTATATTAAAAAATGTGTTCATTTCTTACTCCTTTCGTAAAAATGAAATAATGTGAAAATCAGCCAGGTTGGCTTGAGATGGAAATTTTTAAAAACGATTATCGACGGTAAAACCAAAAGCACCTCCTGAGCTCAGCCATGAGCTTTTCTAACGCGATTTTCCCCGTTGTGATATGAGATTAAATGCACCAATTCGTCTGTACTCAGAACGCTGTTGCGCTGACCAGACAATACCAATACTTCGTTACTACAGGGATCGACACCGATCAAAAGTAATCCGGGAATTTCTTTCAGTAGATTGACATCCAGTTCCGTAGGTTTTTCCAACAGATCGTAGATGATCGTATCAGGGCAAAATTCACCCAGGACTTGCTTTGATTCCGGGCTTTGAGGATCAACTACCATGACTAACAGGGAATGATCAAGCTTCAAACAAGCTGTAATACCTGCCAAATTAAGAGACCTTCCATAAATTAGGACCCTTTTCCGTGTATCCATTTTTTACCTCTTTCACAATGGATACTTACAATCTACACAATCGAAAACATTTTTGGAATGACCAAAGGTACAGTCCTGATAAAAATAAAGTACAGTCAATTTTTTGACTGTACTTGTGAATGAGTTTATCTAAATCCTGTCAACGGCAGGCTTATTGATTGGCCAACACTTCACGGCAGTACAGCGAAGTCCCGCTAAGGCTGCATCAGCTTGAGTGCTCTTGAGGGCAGAAGCATTGTTGATTCTGGACCTCGCAGTGTTCCCGGCACAATGTAGTCACGTTCTGTTAAGGCAGCCCTGTCTCCAGCTGGAAGAACGAGTTCGCTGTCTTCCACGTCCGCACAGTAACCGTGCGTCCAAGATTCCAGCATGCTGCAATCGCGCGCAAAGTAGTAAACAAAGAACTTGTCGAGGTTGCCGATGTTTCCATTATCATAGGGCATGGCACTTCCCTCGAGCATGGTGTAATCGATGTTCTTTGCCCCAAGCCTCAAGCGGAAGTTATTCAAGCCTAAACCAACATAGGTAGCATTTCCAGTTTCCGTGCCAAGCGTTCCGATTGCCGCCCACACCTCCCCAGCGTCAAAGGTAATACCTGCACAGAACCCGTAGCTGGCATCTTGGGTGTCACCCGCACAATCCATCCCGATCTCCGCACACTTGGGACCGACCACGTTGAATGGCGCGCTCTGGACATCCGTGAAAGACCTGTAACGACCGGTGCAGGCTAAATCTGAACAGTCCTGTTCCCAGGCCTCTGCGACTGCGTACACCAATTTCGTAAGATCCTCGCTCAGATACGCCTCAGAGACCCCTGTCCGCGCCTCCGGACTTTCTGTTACCCAGGCTGGGAAAGTTTCCTTTTGGTAGCCAGGGGATGTATCACGCACACGCAGCACCCTGAGGGTCGGATCGTGCCGCCATGCATACGAGGCAGTATCGACGCCGCCACCATCGAGGGGCATTGAATATCGGAAAGCAGACACAAAGTCGTCAGCATTCTTGTAAAGCCCAAGGCGGACATTCTCAGGAATGCCTTCGGTGAAAATCTGGCTGGTATCAACACCCAGCGTGACAAGCGCCTGCCGAATTTCAGTATCGAGGTGACCGTCCGGTGTGATAATGATGTAGCGGAACTGCTCCCAGACAGAGCCTGACTGCTGCTCGATGACCACATTGTTGATGCTATTGCTCAAGCTGTTAAAGTAGCCAATACGCTTAGGATTGAGGGGTATCTCATGGAAGAATACATCTTGTGCGTCAAGCGAGGAAAGGAAGGCATAAGTCTCGTTGTCCGTCTCATAGGTGCCCTTGTGGGTGAATGTATAGCTTTGAAGACCGAAGTAGTGCGCGGGTGGAGGCATAAAGCCAAAAATGATGATCGCCTCATGTGGATCGAAGCGGTAGGAGGTGCCATATCCCTCCCTGGTCTCGCCGAAGACCCCCGCGGTGGCAGGGTCAACAAACTCATCAGGCCAGTAAGGCATAACAGGAAATACATACGGCGCTGCCGGATTGTTGAAGAAACAGCTTCCCATCAATTCGAAGGTCGGCAGGCACTGATCTCCACCCCACATCTGGAAATAGCCCTCCTGGACCTCCAGGTCAAGCTGCTTCATGCTGTTTGTTATGCGGTTGGCGGCATCGTCAAGTGTTTGGTCCCCGATGTCGATGGGTGGATTAGAATCTGCCGAAGCAGGCATTCCAGCTGCCAGCAGAATCGCAGCGATCATAAGCGATAAATAGAAGTTTAGTTTCTTTGCTTTCATGTCTAATTCTCCTTTCTTACTTTTGTTTAATTTTCCTCTCGACTGTCATTCCTCAACAGTTGCCCGCGATCTGGTTGAGAAGCCTCGCCATACGAGAGGCTCCTCGACGTATAACATTCATTGTTTGATCTTCGTTCAAAGTTCCCTTTCAGCTTTCCCTATTTCTTTGGGGCTTGCAGTAAGGTAATTGTCTGCTCCAGCACCCCATCGTTCCGGTTAGTTGAAAAGGTTCATGAACGCATAGAAGCTTTCCGGGGTCCCTCCAGAAATCACGACCCGTCCATCAGCAACCGCAGCTGCTGGACTAAGCTTGTATAGAACCAGCTGCTTCCAGGTCTGCGAGTCGGTGATAATCTCAAGCAGACTCTGACTTGGCACGGGTGGATTCACTTCAAGGATACCCTTGCGAGCCCATAAAACATATTCATTGGGCTGGTCAACTTTGTTCCTGGGCATGTCGGTAAGTGTCAAACCTACTACCATGTCCGTTTCCATTGACTTGGAAGCATTGAGGTTGACAGCCATGATGCGATGTGCGGTTTCCATAGGCATTAACTGAACTGCATTGGGGCTCATCATGGAGTAAATCGCTTTCGGGTTCTCATACGGGAATGTTGCTGGCGCCTGCCCGGTCAGCAACAGGTATTCAGATAGCAACATGTTACGCGCCTGGGAGTTCATCGTTTCTTCCGCGAGGGCGAGCATTGCCGCCTTCTTGGTTTCGAAAGCCAGTTCGTTTTCAGGATCCAGCAAAAGCACATCATCTGATAACCTTAATGCCCACTCCAGGTTGCCAGTCAAAAGAGCGCTCTCCGACTTTATTGCCAGTTCGTCAATCCCACCAGCCAGCTCAGCGGACATCTGTGCCTCGCTGATGGCAGACTGAGGAAACAGATCTCTGATCTCACCTGTGTAATAGCCGCGGTAGTATCGGTACATATGGTAGATATCCCATTCTTTACTGCCGTAGGTCTCCTGCAGATAGGGACTGGAGGCAAGATGGGGAGGCAAAACCAGTTGATCCACGATCTCACCTGGCGTTAATCCCTTGTTTATGCCCTGAACTGTCTGATCGTGCATGAATTGGATGGCATCACTGAAGTTGGTCAGGTACTGGCGGACATTTTCTTGACCAGCAGTCACAGGATTGGGTCCATGTAGTGCTATCAGATATTCTGCATTGAGGCTTCTGCAAAGTTTCAGGCTGTTTACATAATCGAGAGGATTTCTCTGACCACTTCCCCTCATGGTCACCAACGCGGGAAAGGCCTCGTACATGATGCCAATTTGGATCAACACTCTTTTGTCAGGTAACCAAACCACAATGATATCTTGCGCTTCGCCAGGTGCGGTTAGCAGGTGAATCTTAACCCCGGCAATCGTGACCTTTAATTCATCCTTAACGGTTAATGTTGGCGGGAGAAACCCTGAGGGTCCGAGGTTGTTGGCCGCGGATAAGACATAACCAGCATACCAACCTTCGCCATCGACAATCGGGTGGTCTTTGAACATGATCCCTGCCATCTTGATGCCACCCTCAACTCGCGAGGGATAAATCTGACCATACCACTCGTCAAACAGCGTTTTCATCAGCTTTTCCTGAGCGATGATCTCAGTGTGTTCGTCAGCAAAAACAGAAGCCCCGTGGATGTGGCAATCGTGATCATGGGTGTAGATGATTGCCTTGACGGGTTTTTTGTCAAATATATTATCGAGTTGAGCATTAAAGGCGGCTTTGACAATCTGAGCCGCGGGAATGCTTTCTCCAGGATCTACGACGATCAGGCCATTGTCTCCCTCAATCAGCGTTGGATTGTCCCGATTGTAACCTCTAGCCACATAGACCCCATCTGTAACCTGGATCACAGCTGGCGGAAAGAATTCCTCATACTTTTCCTGGAGTATCGGATTGACTGGAACATTTTCGGGTATCAACTCATGCGCGGACGCTGAAGTCACGCTGAGTACGAGAATAGCGACAAGTATTACTAAAATTGATTTTGTTTTCATGGGTTTCTCCTTTTATTAGAATCTCAAACAAGGCGCTTTAGGAAATTGTTATTACTTTTTTGGGGGAAATTGGCTTGATTCTTGTCTAATTGGTTCCTCTATTCTTCAATAACATCTCAAAATTCCCTTTGTTCAATCGACTCACAGCCAAATAGGCTTCTGCTTCTATTCGATGTACTTTGAGTCTATTAAAAATCTTATCGATAATATATGTCCGAACGTACAGTCTGAACAAAAAAAAGGTACAGCCTGTTCTCTTTTATCTGTACGCGGAAATAAAATATCGAAAAGATTAAAAAGCAGGTCGGGTTAAGCCACTGCGGGCTGCGAATGCGATCACCTGGGCTCGATTCTGCAAGTGGAGGCAGTAGAGGATCTCCCCCATGTGATATTTTACCGTTCGCTCAGAAAGATTTAATGTGTCGGCTGCTTTTCGATAGGTCTGACCCTGCGCGACGAGCGTCAGTATTTGAATTTGTCTTGGCGTCAGACCGCATTCATCCACTCGTTTCTCCGAAGGTTCATCCGATGCATCTCTGGCTTCGGGTTGCACTGGTTTACTGGTTTGGAGGGAGAATTCTTTAAGGATTTTTTCAGCCAGCCCTGGAGAAAACGGAGCATGACCTTCTTGTAGATCCATCAGATAATCAAGAAATTGGGCCGCATCCAGATTTTTTAGCAAGTAGCCCGAAGCACCACTGCGCACAGCTTCAAACAGATCTTCCTCATTCTCCGACATGGTCAGGATCACAATCTTGATCTCAGGCATTTCGGCTTTGATCAGGCGCGTGGCAGAAACGCCATCACAATCCGGCATATGGATATCCATCAAGATGAGGTCTGGTTTGCACTGCCTNNGCCTCAAAGCCATTATGCGCATTGCCAACAACCTGTACGCCTTCAGATTTAAGCAGATTGGTAAGCCCCTCCAAAAACAGGTTGTGGTCATCCACCAATAACACGCGGAGTTTGAAATAAGGATTCATGCAACCTCTTCTTTCAATGATGGGACCATGATCCTCACCTTGGTTCCCGATCCCCTTTGAGAGTCCATCTGCACACTGCCGCCAATCACATCCGCTCTTTCGCGCATCATCTGCAATCCAAAATGGTTACCCGGTAAAGCGTGATGCTCCTCCATGTCAAAACCTTGGCCATTATCTTCGACAGAAACGCTCAAGAAACCGTCTACTGGTTCAAAATCTATCTTGATCAAACTTGCGTTGGCGTGTTTTCGAACATTCGTTAAGGTTTCCTGTAAGATGCGGAACAGTTCAATTTCAACCATTGGAGTCAGGACTTTCTCGCGCATGATTTCTGAATGATATACATCCGTTTTGATCGCGTAGTCCCTTTCAAATCTGGCGAGATACTTTTCCAGGGTCAAGAGCAATCCATCCTCCAAAATCCTGGCACGCATACCTTGAATAGAATCGCGGATATCCACGTCCACGCTTTTTGCCACCTCAACCAGCTTTTCAAGGTAATCTGCAGCTTGAGCGGTATCTCCCTTTTTCAGCAAACGGCATATGGTTTGGCATTGCGTGTTCATGAAACTGAGCACCTGCGCGAAATCATCATGCATTTCCCTCGCTAACTGCTCGCGTTCCCTCAAGGTCGCTAAAACGCGTTGTTGATCTGTAAATTGCTGCTGCACTTTGCGCTGCTCAGTAACATTGGTGATCAACAACAATTTGCCAACGGTTGATTTGCGCCAATTTTGTAAATTCGAGATGCTCATCTCATAAAATTGCTTTTTAAGGTCAAGTGCCAGGCTGAACTCAAATTGCTGATTCTGTTCACTTTCGACAGGCTTCTGGGGATAAACCGAAAGGATCTCTCTGATCGGTCTTCCCTTGGAAGATTTTTTACTTATTTCAAGGATTTTCTCCGCAGCAGGGTTCAGTCCTCTTATCCTTTCTTCCTCGTCCAGAATAATGATCCCAATTGGCAAGGTTTCATTCAACACCTGGCGTGCCAGTGGCAGCGGTCCGAAAATACGAAAGCGGAACAAGACGATTGCATACATTATGGAAGTAATCGTGATGCCTACTGGCGAAAAAGGGATGACAATATGAGCCTGGTTGGAAAGCTCATAAAAGTACATGGTTCGCATGATCATCTGACCGATGATGATGAATGCGACTATCCACCGGTTTTGAGGTGAGTGGATGAACAACCAGGTAAGGATAACCAGGTTGATTAAGAAATTAAAGTAAACATAAGCGACAAAGTAATTCAGCAGTTTACCAGGAACCGCCACAAGCCCATCATCAAAGACAAAATTACTCCAAAACAGCTTATGGTAATCATTCGTAAGGATCAGGGCTGCCATCAGGATGGGCGGAATAGATAACAGGATCAAATTCCTGCGGTTGCTCCAGCGCTTGGGCTGGGCGTAATCCAGGAGGAAGATCGTAACCGCTGTTGCAGAGGGTAACTGCCAGATCACCTGGAATTTCCGCCAGATAATCTTCGTCTCAAAGGCTAAAGAAACTGACTCGAAGATTGAGCCAATAGCCCAAAACAGCGCAAAAGTGCAAGCGATCGAAAAGGCAAAGGCACCTGGCATATCGCGATGCGCAAAACTATAAGCAGCCAACACAAAAGCGATTATTGTTGCTGCTATCGAAGGCAATATATAGGAAATATATTCAATTCCCATATCCACCCCGTGACCGATGAAAAGAACAATGATTATTATCAATTATTATAACAATTAAATAGTTGATTTTCAATTAACTGTTGTTCTGGATCGAGTAACTGCCAAAGTGTGGACGCAAAGAATGCATCAGGTCAATATTTCGATTGAGTCTAGGTCAAAACGGATCACTTTTTCATAATGAGCGATGTTGCGCGGCAATCTGGTCAAAAAAAGCCGGGTTCGACCCCACATGTTAACACGCAGGGCAGGCTCCAAACCCGGCTTCCGAAAAGAAAAAACTCACTTCATTATCAACGGCAGGAACAAATACCTCGTTACCACCTCCACTATCCCTGTGCACGTACTGGTGTTATTCTCAGAGAACGGATCCAAGTCAACTGCAGGCTGGTCACTCGTGATAACCAATTGGTTGGTCAATTCCTCGCCGTCCTGCATATCGTCGGCAATCCTGACCGTTAACCGGATCTCATTCCAATTTCCAGATCCGATCGGCCAGGTTAACCAGGTCAAGGTCTGACCGTCTATTTCAGGCGGAAAATCGGACCACTCCGGTTGATCACCACCCCAGTGTAATTCGGCAGACACAAAAGTCGTCCCTGTTGGTAAGGTGTCAGTGAGAATGGCATTCCCGACCATGTTCCACCACCAGGCGTGACCGGGTTGAGCATTCCCGAATTTGAGCAGGTATGTGACTTCCGCACCCGGATGAAACTCACCGGTCAATAAGGTTTTTTCCACGAACATATCCGGTCCACTCCCCAATAGATAGAGTGCGCCATTATCATCTGGATAGGTATCAGCAAGCTCGCCCTCAACAGTTGAGTAGTTCAGAAATACTTGTCCTTGTGGAATTGGGTCGCTCCCGGGAATAACAACGTTGTAATTTATCCCCACACTCCAGCCCGGTTCCATCCTTTGCAATGAGACGGTGAAGTAATGGTCACTTGGAAAATCCTGCCATTGCCACCATTCCCAAAAACCAACATTTACTTCCCCATCGAGTAACATCTGTGTCGGATAATAATCTGTGACCTCAACATTTAACATCGGCTCATCACCGACGTTTTCCAACTGAAGTTGATACCAGGCATTGTGTCCTCCGCCATCTCCGTGCCAATCCCCCCATTTTGTAATCCGAAGGTTAGGACCATGTTCAAAAACGGTTTCGCTCAGACTGGCTGTGTTGTTATCAATGTTCTCTTCGCCAGTTAATGGGGTGAATACCGCGGTTTGGATAAGTTCTGTTCCCGGAGCAACGCTGGGATCAATATTAGCAAAAACTTCTATCGTGCCGTAGTATCCCGGGTCAAGATCATCAACCAGCCAGGTGACCGTGTTTCCATCCACAAGCGGTTGACCGATGTAACTTGCCCAATCCCAATAGCTCCAGCCGCCAAAATGCACACCGGGTGGAAGCGTTAGAACAAGTGGGATTGGACCTTCTACAGGTATATTTCCATCGTTGTAGAAGTGAATACCGAAGCGATATTGTCCGCCAGGTGTCAGCATGCCCCAGTGCCAGGCGAGACTGACTGAAAGGTCCGTGAAAGGAGAGCCGACGTTGTGGTAAAGCCAGGATTCGTTATCCTGTTCGTCTGGATCGTCATTCACGGCAAATATTTCTACCAAGTTGACAATCTGCTCATCTGGTTGAGCGTTCGGATCGAGGTGCACCTTAACATAGATTTCTCTACAGGTCCAACCAGGAATGGAAGGATACTCCAGGGTCAGAATGTTGTCCGTGTAAGAAACCTCGCTCCAACCAGCTTCCCTGCCCCACCAGTCAACCAGGCTGACTGCGCCTGGCAGGGTTTCTGTCAGCGTCAGTTCCGTGCTGCCGGTCGGACCGTTGTTGCAGACGTTGATGTTGTAGACATAGTTCTGACCCGGGGCTGGCAGCCAGGTCCAGGTGCCTTTCCCGACGTTGACGTGGGTGTTATTAGCAATAACATTTTGCTGCCAGGTTCTGGTTCTATCCTCTTCATTGCCAGCATCAAAACCATCCGAACTGATTACCACAGTATTGATAATGTCCGCTCCCTCCGGAGCGTTAACATGCGCGAACACGTAGAAGTTCACCCAATCCCCTGGTGCCAGGTTGCCCAATTGCCAGATCACCTGGTTTCCATCGATGGTTTTAGGCAAGCCGGAAGTATCACTGATATACGTCAATCCCTGCACAAAGGTGTCTGTGATGATGGCGTTGATGGCGTTTGCATTGCCCTCATTGCGGTATTGGATGTTGAAGGTAACATTTCCTCCTTCGCCTGGTTCGCCTCCCTCAAGCCATTTTTCTATACGCAGTCGCGGAGCAGGATACCTGAACTCACCGATTACCTTGTGTCCAACTGCTTCGTAGTAGGCAACCATCAAGTTGGAGGCTTCATTCAGATCGTAGTTATCGCCGCTCCAGTCGCAAAGATAAAGGTCATCTCCGGTTGGCAGCACCCAATCTTCCTTGTTCTGTGGAGAGTTTTCTTGCCAGATTTCGCAACTAACCTTCACATCTTCATTTTGGGGCAACCACTCAGCGTCTACGGTACCGCTCACATTTTCATTGTCTAGATCCAGATCGGCGGTCAATGTTCCGATCTTGACTTCCGCGATAAAGGTCCCGCCATCCACTTCGCCATAGACGATATCCCCTGGCTGAATACCTGGGTGGCTTGGCAGCCACACTGTCCCATCCAAGTAGGTAGCAAATCCTGTAGTACTTCCCCATCCATCAATGTAACCGGAGGTCAGGGTCGTGTGCCCCTTCTCATTCCCAAGGCTGTCTGATACTCTCAGGAAGATCTCGTGACCAGGTCTATACGTACCATCTATCCAATCATGGTCGTAGTGGATATTCAATATCAATTCGTCGGTGTAGGCTGTAGGCACACTGTAAACCCAATGCCCGTCTGGGTCCTGATAGAGAACAGCGACATTCTGACCAGGCTGCACATCCCATTCAGTGGCAGGGTCCCATTGGCAAGTGAATTCTGTCAATCCATCAGGCAATACGCTTGTTTCCTTCATGGGTGTACCTTCCGGACCTCCCCATGGGTGACATTGAATCGGCACAGGCACCTCTGGATCCAACCAGGGCACCGAAAGCTTGCCCTTGTAAGAGTCCGTCTCTGCCGATAACTCACCTACGAATTCGCCCAGTTGGACTTCGGCGTAGTAAGTGGTTGCGTCGACCGTCACTTCCCCAAAGACCCAATCTCCGGGTTGAATATCTGGACGTTCAGGTGGATCCCAAACTACCCCATCCACGTTGGTGGAGAAGCCGGTTTGCCCTCCCCACCCGGGGATCTCTGAAGTGGTGAGGGTGGTCGTAGCCTTTACGATTTCCCCATCGCTTTCAGTCAGAGTCAGTGTCACATCATACCCAGGAGGGTAATTACCCTCGATCCAGTCATGATCGTAGTTGACATCCAAGTAAAGATCGTAGGAATAGGCAAAGAAGCCATTATAGATCCAATGGCCATTCGGGTCGAGGTAAACAACTCCCACATCCTGGTAGGGTTGAATATCCCACTCGGTTTCCGGATCCCACTCGCAGTAATAAGGGTCTTCTCCATTGGGCAGTACAAAGTCTTGCTTTCCATCGGTTGGACCGGGGGCTCCCCAAGGATGACACTGGATTTCGACTTCAACTTCAGGGTCAAGCCATGGAACATCAATTGTTCCTGAGATGCTGTCGTTGTCTACATCAACCTCACCAAAGATATCCCCGACTTGAATCTCAGCTGAGTAGATTGTCCCGTCCCTATCTATTTCACCAAATACCCAATCTCCAGCCTGGATATCGGGTTGTTCGGGGTCCCAGACCACACCTTCCATACTTGTTGAAAACCCAGTATCACCATTCCACCAGGGAACCTCAGTGGTTGTCATGGTAGTTGTGGCTTTCGGGGTGATTCCATCGGCTTCGGTTACGGTTAACGTGACTTCATATCCAGGTGGATACCAGCCTTCAATCGCGTCGCCATAATAATTGACGTGCAGGTACAGATTATTGTCAGGTACGTAAAATCCTTCGATTATTCTGTTTGTCTGGGGATCCCTGTAACCAACCCCGATCCACTGGTTCCCCTCAACGTCCCATTCAGTGTTTGGATCCCAAGCGCAATTGTAAGCATGTTCTGGATTGCCATCTGGAATGACAAAAGCATACTTATCGGGTGCCCCATTCGGCGCACCCCAGGCATAACACTCAACCTCTACTAATCCCGGATCCGGGATCAACCACGGAGCATTGATCGTTCCAGTGATGCTATCCAGCCCAAGATCGATAACTCCAGTAATTTCACCCACCTGAGCATAGGATTCATACGTGCCATCGACTAAACCATAAATTTTGTCGCCAGGGACAAGATCTGGTCTGGAAGGATTCCAGTATGCATCGTCGATCTGTGTCGCAAAACCTGTGCGATCGTTCCACCAATCGATCTCACCTGATGTAAGGGTAGCCTCAGCTTTAAAATTATCTCCACTGTCATTGACTGTCAAAACGATGGTATGTCCCGGCGCATATTGCCCTTCGATGTTATCGGCAAAGGGAAAGATATCCATGACCAAGTCTGGAGTTCTGAAGTACTGGTGATAATTAATATCAGCCCCATCTGCTACAGTCGGAAAATGGATATATCCTTCCCCTCCTCGCGGAATTTCACTAAAAGTGGCGCTGAAGTTGCCTGAAGCATCTGTTGTTACCTCCTGATCGCCAACTGGCCACCAACCATGAACCAATACGTTTTGGGTGTCCCATCCGCCGATTTGGCCAGTGACTTGCTCGGAGGCAGAGTCAGCGTTAACAATTAGGGGGGTCGGTATCACAAAGTCAACCGGATAACTTCCCGGTCCGGCAGTGACTGTGATGGTATCTCCTGGGTTGAGTTCGATTGGCTCAGGGATATTAAAACACCCATTACAACTCGGGTCTGCAAAGGTTTCAATGGTGTCTCTTGGCGTAACGATTGTTACATCAAATCCCGGTATGGCATGCCCCCAAAACCCGTCTTTCACTCCCAGGTTAAACCACAACCCTACATCGTACACCTCAAAATCGTTAGGCGCATATGCCCACACCTCGCCACCAGTGTTGTAATTATTGGTCGCGATGATAAGCTTCCCCTCAAAAGTAGCGGTGGCATTANNATCAAAAAATGACATCCCGTTGTTAGAATCACCGAACCCCACGAATCCAACCTGCTCCCAATTGGTTCCATCGCCTGTTCGCCAGACTTCCAGTCCGCTCTCGTAATTGGTTCCAACCAGGTAGAGCATGCCGTCGTAAACCTCCAGCCCATTTGCTTCGTGAATGGCAGAGCCAAGGTCACTGAAAGTCACCAGCTGCGTCCATTCACTGCCGTCGGCTGAACGCCAGACCTGCGTACTGGTATCATCCCACACCCCTCCATACAAATACCCGCCAAATGCTGCCAGTGAGGAGATTGCCGGGGAAGTGCCCTGGGTCAATTGTTCCAGTGTTGTGCCATCAGTCCGCCATAACTGTGCGCCGGCATCCCCAAAGCCAGTCCCCCAGTAAAGGTGATCTCCAAAGATTTCTGTGGAGATTGCACCTCCAACCATGTGTTCTGGATCCAAACCGCTGCCGAAGATTGTCCAATTTGTGCCGTTGTCGGTGCGCCAGATTTGGGCACCTGTTGTTCCATTCCATGTGCCAGCGTAAAGCATACCGTTATAAACCGCAAATCGGGCTATGCCGTTATTGGGATCACCAAATCCATCTGTGATGACCTCTACCCAGTTTATCCCATCTGGAGTACGCCATATTACACCAGCCCAACTGCCGCAGTACAGATAGGTATCAAAGACAACCATATCAGCACAGCCATTAGTCGACCATTCATCCAACTTTTCCCAGTTGGCACCGTCTGGTGTTCGCCAGACTTCAGTCGAGATTACCTCATCCACGTTCTTCCAGGTGCCAGCGTAGAGATAACCATTAAACTCCTGGACTGAAGGGATTTGGAAGTTGTTATCCCCAAAACCGTCCTGGTTGAGCTGCTGCCAGGGGGAGGAACCTTGCACAGTATCCTGTAGCAAGGTCAAAAATCCTTCGCTCGAATCAAAGGCATTTCGAGGAGGAATTTGAGATGCATTTAACTCATTGACAGGAATCGGTGGTTTGTATTGATAAGCATAACCGCCAGTCCTATCCGGTTTTTGAAAGAAAGTTGAATCTGTTGAGAACCCTGGTGGGTCTACGTATTCCTGAACCAAGCTTTGCCTGGTTTCGGGACTTGATTGAACAGGAATGGCGTCTCTTTCAGGGTCTATTGGCATAGCAGAGACTGAATTCACAAACAAACCTGAAATCATAAAAACGATGCAACTAAACGCAAGCACATTTTTTGGTTTCATGGGAAACTCCTTTATTTGGATTCAAGTGAAAAGAAAAAAAAGACCGTTAGAACAGGTCAGAACACAAGCAAGAAAAGAAAAATGGGATGGAGAGATCAACTGCGTAGATCGCGGAGGAAAGACCAGAATATTGTGAAGATTCCACGGTCATTATTGCATCTATCCTAAATATGAAATGTCGGATTAATCTCATGTAATTCCCGGAGAGATTATTGCCGGTTTTTACTGTTATGAAAGTCTATTAATTGTCAATAGATAAAAAGATTATACACAATTAATACCAAGATTTCAATATTTTTTGAATTTTCGGGAACAATCTCGTCAGGATCAAACGACTTCTATTCCCCGGAGATATAGACTAATCCCGAAGGATCAGGCTCACAGGGCAGTGGTCAGAGCCCATGACGTCATCGTGGATTTCAACCGCCTTCACACGCGGCATCAGCTCGGAGCTGACCAAAAAGTAGTCCAGCCGCCAGCCAATGTTGCGCGGACGGGCACCGGTGCGGTAATCCCACCAGGTATAACCGACGGTTTCAGGGTAAAGGGCGCGGTAGGCATCAACAAAATTGTGCTCAAGGTACTTGTCGATCCAGGCGCGTTCCTCCGGCAGGAAGCCGGTGTTTTTCTGGTTCGACTTCGGATTAGCCAGGTCGATCTCGTTGTGAGCGGTGTTGAAATCCCCGGTGAGGATGACCCTTTCGCCCCTGGCATGATGCTCGTCGCAGAGTTCAAGCAGGCGTGCATAGAAGCCAAGTTTAAAGGGCACGCGCTTGTTCTCCTGCCCGCCGTTGGGGAAGTAGATGATGTAAAGGAAGAAATCCGGATACTCCAGGCGGAGCGTGCGCCCTTCGTTGTCGTATTCTTCCATATCCAGCCCAGTGTGAATGGAAAGCGGTTCAGGCTTGAAGAGCGCCGCCGTGCCGCTGTAGCCCGGGCGCTCCGCGGAATGCCAAAAGCTCTGATACTCAGGGTGTTCGCTGAGCAGTTGGGGCACCTGCTCCGGCTTGGCTTTGATCTCCTGCAGACCCAGGATGTCGGGTTTGACTTCATCCAGCCAGGCGAACCCGTCCTTGTTGACTACTGCTCGGATTCCGTTGACATTCCAGGTTGTGATTCTCATCTTTTAGCGCCCTTTCAAAGCCTATGGTAAACTAATAATTTGATTATGGCAGATTATACCAACCTCCAGCAGAAAATTTCAGCAAGACGTATCCTGCTAACCATTCTCTTTTTGATGCCATTGCTATTTGGCACAGGGATTCGCCCTGCCCAAACCCAAGGGATCTACCCAACTTACATCGTGGAGTATGGCGACACGCTTTCCTGGATCGCGCAGCGCTTTGACACCACCCTCGACCAGCTGATGACCCTGAACGACATCCAGCCAGACGATATGCTGCGCCCGAATGACCGGCTGCTAATTCCGAGCCTGGAAGGGATGCAAGGAATTCTGACGACTGAATATGTGACGCTTGGGTCAAGCCTGACAAGCCTGAGCCGGCGCAGTCAGACCGAGACGGCAGTTTTGGTAAAAGCCAACCGCCTGACCAGCCCCTCGGAGCTGTTCATCGGGCGCGAGATCATCATGACCACCCAGGAAAATGGCAGCTACATGACCACGATGCCGGCAATCAAACCTGGGCAGTCCTTCCTGGAAGCCAGTGTGCTGAGCGGAAAGAATACCTGGCTGCTGACAGAGATGAACAGCCTGGCGAGCCCAACCTTTGGCATGCCCATGGACACGTACTATATGCCTTCCAACGAAGAAAATGGTAGCAACCTGGCACTGCCTGGAATCAAGAGCATCATTCTGGATAACCTGCCCCTCTACCAGGGCGATACCTTCTTGATTGAAGTTGAAAGCGATCAACCTGTGACGATCAAAGCTGATCTGGCATCCATCCAGCCAACTTTTGTGGACCTGGGCGATATGCAGATGGCTTATGGTGGGATCCACGCGCTGACCGAACCGGGGGTGTATCCGCTCACCATGACTGTGACCTACCCGGATGGAAGTGAATATCGCTTTGATCAACTGGTGATGATCAGTTCGGCGAATTACGTTACCGATAAACCATTGCAGGTGGACCCGGAATCGATTGGTACCGAAGCTGAAAAAGCTGAAAACACCAAGTTCAAGAGCATCATCCAGCCCATAACCCCTGTTCAGCAGTGGGATGGTTTGTGGTATTCGCCAGCCCAGGATGCAGACTGCATCATCTCGCAATTCGGCAGCCGGCGAACTTATAATGACGACCCGGGTGTTTATTATCATACCGGGCTGGACCTGGGCTATTGCAAAGGTACCGACGTCTACGCCCCAGCCGGTGGAACGGTGGTCGGCGTGTTCCCGAATCAGGTGGTACGCGGAAACAGCATCGTGATTGACCACGGACTGGGAATCTACACGACCTACATGCACCTGAATGAAATCCTTGTGGAACAGGGCGCTGTGGTAGAGTCCGGACAATTGATTGGAATTATTGGTACGACCGGTCGTTCGACTGGTCCGCACCTGCACTTTGAAGTGGATATCCAGGGCACGCCTGTTAACCCCCTGACATGGCTGCGCCGGGCATTTCCTTAAAACAAAAAGAGCAATTGCTTGCTCTTTTCGAATGCGCTGAGAGGGAGTTGAACCCTCACGCCTTGCGGCACGTGGCCCTCAACCACGCCTGTCTGCCAATTCCAGCACCAGCGCAAACGTGAGATTGAATTATACCGGTTCCGGTTTCTTTGTCAAGAACTCGGAGTCAGAATCTGAGGTTTAGGTTGAAGAAAACAATTGTTTTGGACGCAATGGGCAGTGATAACCGTCCCTTCCCGGAAGTGGAAGCGGCTGTAACTGCCAGCAAGGAATTCGGGATCAACGTGATCCTGGTCGGTGATGAAGTTCAGCTGACCACTGAGCTGAAAAAACTAAATCAGGACCTTTCCGGGGTCCGCGTGGTGCATGCGCCCGAATGGCTTGAGATGAGCGACCACATCCAGGAAGCCCGCGCGAAAAAGCAGAATACCATGGCGGTCGGGATGCAGCTGGTGAAGGATGGCGAGGCTCAGGCATTTGTTACAGCAGGCAATACTGGCATGGCGATGTACTTCGCAACCAAGATTTTTGGTTTGATCCCAGGCTTGATCCGACCATGCCTGGGCTCCACAATTCCTGTAAAAGGCGGTAAAAGCGTCCTGCTGGACATAGGCGCAAATGCGGACTGCAGACCGGAATTTTTGGTGCAATTTGCGCAGATGGGGGCAGTCTATTCCCGTCTGATGGTTGGAGTTAAAGAACCCCGCATCGGTCTGATCGCCAACGGTGAAGAAGAAGGCAAGGGCAACGAAATTGTTAAGGCAACCCATCCCCTCCTGAGGGAGCAGGTGCCTGGTTTTGTTGGCAACATCGAAGGCAAAGAACTCTTTGGCGGCGCGGTTGACGTGGCTGTAACGGACGGTTTTACCGGCAATGTGATCCTCAAGTCAACAGAAGCTGTTGCCAAACTGATCATGGGTACCCTCAAAGAAGAATTAATGAGCAGCACCAGGACGAAATTGGGCGCTCTGCTGGCAAAGCCTGCCTTCAACAAAGTCAGGCAGTTGTTGGACCCTGCTGAAATCGGCTCTGCGCCCCTTTTGGGGTTAAATGAGCTGGTGTTCGTGGGGCACGGACGCTCGGATGCGAAAGCCATGGTGAGTGCAATCGCACGCGCAGTGCAGGCGATTGACGCCGGCTTGTTGCCTGGACTGAAGAATACTATCTCGAAAAACGGAGATTTAAAATGAAATTAGTCAGAAACGAAAAACACATTAAACAAAACAAACTTATTGGTAAGATCCTGACCTTTGCGAGCCTGGGTGTGCTGGGCCTTGGGCTTTATTTCGCCTTTCAGAAAGAGGGGTCGATGATCCTTTATTCCTATATCTGCCTGATTGTGGGTTTTCTTCTGACGCAGATTGGTTTAAATTTTGTGAATCGTTACGGGCGATCTCCACGTTATGATGAAATTTTTGGCACTGCATTTGAAAAACTTCGTCATGAATATACATATTACGTGTACAGTTCGCCGCTGCCGATGCTATTGATGGGTCCCTGCCGGATTTGGTTGCCAATCCCGGTCAATGCCACCGGTGAGATCAGCTATGTGGACGGTAAATGGGTACACAAAACCAGAAATCGCATCCAGAAAATGATGGGGCAGGATAGCGTCGGCAAGCCGGAAAAGGATGTTGCGGAAGCTGCTGCAGCGCTGAGCAAATACCTGATCGAAAAAGGCATCCCTGCGGATATGCATCCGGAACTTAAACCGATCCTGGTCGTTTACCTCAAAGAAACCCAGCTTAGGGATGTCTCGAAAGCCCCCTATCCGGTAGTAGAGATGGAAGACCTGAAGCGCTACATCCGCCGTGTGGATCGGGAAGAATGCGCGGATCCGATCAACCCGGAAACAGCAGAAAAGCTGAAGGTAGCATTAGCGAACGGGATTGAAGAGACAGCTACTGCTGGCGCGGAGTAACCATTTTTGATCGAAAAAGGCGGCTTAGTTGCCCTGCTTTGCTGGTTTTACTGAAAAGTTATCCTCAGCAAGTCTGCTGTAGCAGCGAATAGTGACACAAAAACAGCGCGGATTTCGCGCTGTTTTGCTAAGTATCTTCTAGACGGGTTACTTCTCGTCGTCTTTGATCAGTCCGGCGAACTTTCGCAGCTGATAGACCTCTCGCTGGGTTAAATGACGCCACTCACCAGACTTGAGCTTGCCAAGCCTCAAATTGGCTATACGCACACGCTTGATCTGGGAAACAGGCAAGCCGATGCGAGCACCCACCTTGCGAATCTGGCGTTTTTTGCCTTCATGCATGATGATCCGTAGCCAGGCACCATTGCTGTAACTGCCCATGATCTCCACCTGCGCGGGCAGCGTGCGGGTGCCGTCCTCCAGCACCACACCGCGCCGCCAGATTTCCAGCTGTTCCTGGTCCGGGGTTTTGATCACCATGACCTCATACTCTTTTTCGTGGTGGTAGCGTGGGTGGGTCAGGCGGTTTGCCAGCTCACCGTCATTAGTCATGAGGATCAACCCTTCGCTGTCCAGGTCCAACCGCCCGACCGCGAAAAGTGGTTCAGAAATGCCGATCAGATCATTTACGGTAGGCTTGGGATGGGTTTCATCGATATCTGAAAGGTAGCCTTTAGGTTTGTTCAGGGCGATGTAGATCCTCTCGGCTGAAACCCTCAGCAACTTACCATCAACACTGATGGTGTCTTTGGAGGTATCGGCTTTGTCACCAAGATGGATAACTTTTCCATTTACTTTTACCCGACCTGCCTCGATCAACTTTTCGCAGGCACGGCG